>Ga0351884_1070_pt1 | contig 32117 bp, 37 predicted proteins | sample BONcelFGM3001F15_FD_206773 | JGI IMG/M metagenome (GOLD analysis project Ga0351884, IMG submission 206773) | Enriched cells from coal bed in the Powder River Basin, Montana, United States - BONCAT cells FGM rep3 HSBNCT.FGM.300.1.F15 ...
GGTCAGAAAGGGCTTTGAAAACGGCGAACTGCTCAACTGGCGGTTCCTGTTTGGATACCGCATTTCAAAAGGTAGCATTGAGGTTGACGAGAATACAGCGCCGATTGTGCGTGAAATATTCAATCTTGTCATTGCCGGAGATACTTTCGGCGCTATCAGTAGGGATTTGAACAGGCGCGGCGTCCCCGGTGCACTCGGCGGCAAATGGTATGTTCAGCGTATCCGTAATATTGTCAGCAATGAAAAATATACAGGCAGTGCGCTGCTTCAAAAGCACTACCGCAACAATCATTTGGAAAAGAAAATATGTGTGAATACAGGCGAACTGCCGATGTTTTACGTCGAGGATACGCATCCATGCATCATCGATAAGGAAACTTTCGAAGCGGCGCAAGTGGTCTTGCAGAGAATGCGCGAAGCAACCAAAGGCAGACCACACCCACAGAAAAGTGAATTAACGGGTAAAATCAACTGCCCATTCTGCGGTAAAAATTATAAGCGTAACACAAGCAACGGCTCGGTCGGCTGGAACTGCTCCACTTATCTGGAGCAGGGCAAAGCCTGCTGCCACGGAAAAAAGATACCCGAAACCACGCTCCGAACGGTTTGCGCCGAGGTGCTCGGCATTGGCGAATACGACGCTGCTGTTATTGACGCTCAGATTGACCGAATCGAAGTACCGGAGGATAACCGCCTGCGGTTTGTTTTCAAGGACGGAAGCGTCATTGAGCGCACATGGGCGGACCGCTCGCGGCGGGAAAGCTGGACTCCGGAAATGCGGCAGGCCGCTGCCGAAAGGACATGGCGGCATAGGAGGAAAAATCAATGCCAAGAGTAACGACAATACCGGCTACAAAAAACAAATTCACGGCTATGCCGACGGCGTCCATCGCCAAGCGGCGCACTGCCGGATACGCCCGTGTATCCACGGACAGCGACGAGCAGTTCACCAGCTATGGGGCACAAATCGACTATTATACGAAACTCATCACCGCCCGTAAGGATTGGGAATTCGTAGACGTCTACACCGACGAGGGCATTTCAGCGCTGAACACCAAGCACAGAGATGGCTTCAACCGCATGATACAGGATGCCCTGGACGGAGAAATTGACCTCATCGTCACAAAGTCGGTCAGCCGATTTGCGAGGAATACAGTAGATAGCCTTGTTACCATCCGAAAGCTGAAAGAAAAAGGCGTGGAATGCTACTTTGAAAAGGAAAATATTTTCACCTTTGACGGCAAGGGCGAGTTACTCCTCACCATCATGAGTTCGCTGGCGCAGGAAGAAAGCCGCTCTATCAGCGAGAACGTCACATGGGGACAACGGAAACGCTTCTCTGACGGCAAAGTCAGCGTAGGCTACTCGCAATTTCTCGGCTTTGAAAAGGGCGAGGACGGAAACCTCAAGGTAGTACCGGAGCAGGCGAAAACCGTGCGGCTCATTTACAAACTGTTTCTTGAAGGCAAAACCACGCAGGGCATTGCGAATTTCCTTATGGATCGTGGTATATTAAGCCCAGCTGGGAAGAAAACGTGGTGCTCCTCCACGATTGCAAGCATCCTCAGCAATGAAAAATATAAAGGCGATGCATTGTTGCAAAAACGTTTTACTGCCGATTTTTTGACAAAAGAGCTTCGCATCAATAACGGCGAGGTTCCACAGTATTATGTGGAAGGGTCGCATGAAGCAATTATTGTCCCGGAGGAATTTAAAGCGGTGCAGGAAGAAATGGCACGGCGAAAAGAACTCGGCAGAGCCTATAGCGACAAGGCTTTTCACAGCAAAATCATATGCGGCGACTGCGGCGGATTTTACGGTCGCAAGGTCTGGCACTCCACGGACGAATACAAGAGCGTGATATTCCAGTGCAACCGGAAATTCAAAAACGAGGACAGGTGCAGAACACCTAAGCTGACCGAGGATGAAATCAAGAGGCGTTTTCTCGCCGCGTACAATGAATTGATGGGTAACCGGGCCACGATAATTGCCGATTGTGCGCTTATCCGGGAGACGCTCTTCGACACTACGCAGATTGATACCGAAATGCAGCAACAGCATGATGAAATGGCGGTCGCCTCCGAACTCATGAAAGCGCATATAAAAAAGAACGCCTCGGTCGCCCAGTCACAGGAAGCCTACGCGCAGGAAGCCGGGCGTATTGAGGAGCGCTACAACGCCGCTTTGGAGCATTACACTGCTCTCGAAGTGGAGCGGGAAAGACGGGTTTGCAAAAGTAAGGAACTGAGCACCTTTATAGCGATGCTGAAAAAGCAGCCGATGGTAGTAGACGAGTGGGATGAGCGGCTCTGGATTACGCTACTGGATACTGCAACGGTTCAGCGTGGCGGCAGGATTGTATTCCACTTCAAGAGTGGTGTGGAGATAATGGAATAATATCCGGCCGTACAGATTTAGTTACAAAGCTTTTTGGGGGCATGTGAAATTTAAAGAATAATTTTTACACACTCCCATCATCCTCATCAACAAAATCCACATCATTTTCAATAACATCCGAATATTCATGCTCATTTAACATGTCGAATTTATTCGTGTATAGCCTTGACCATTTTAATGCTGCCTTCATTCTTTTATTGTATGCGATTAGCATAGCTTCGGAATACCCGAGAGACCCAGCTTTTCTTTCTTTTGCAGTACGCCCGATTTCCCTCGAAGAGAAAACGCCTACTTTATCTTTGAATATGTCATCCCTCAAATTTTGGCCAAAGGCAACAACCAAATGAGCAATCCCCTTTAACATATTAGAGGACAAAGAATTTACATCACCCTCCCAAGTTCCAATACATAATCGAAGGGTTCGGTCTAAGATGTGGAAACCGTACTTTTGATATATATATCCAAGTGTTGCGACTGCGCATATACCACCCGGAACTTTATTATATGTGATAGAAAGACCGTACGATTCAACCAAAGACTTAATAATAAGCTGGTCATCATTACCAGCTTCAACATTTGCCATGAAGATTTCATATGGAAGCAAGGATCTGACGTATTTTTGCTGATTGGCGAAAACATCAGCTTCCTGAACATAGTCCAAATCATCATAAATCATACACCAGACGGGCGTTTCACGGGAACCTGATACAGTCGCAATAATCTCGATTGTATGCTGACCATTAAAAACGTAATTTATTCCGTTGCGGCGGCTGACCTTAACAGGATTAATTTGGTAAAGATCGAAGTTCTCCACCGTTCGCCGGATATGGGAAGTCGATAAATTGCGCTGGTATTCCTGATTGGATACCAGATTTTTAATGGGCAACTGTTCAAAATGAACCTTGGGTACAAAAATGCTCAGGTCTTCTATCATGTTTCCTCCTTGACCGTTGAAAGCACTGTGTCAACAGTCGATTGCAAACGGCTTAATTCATATTCAAGCCTTTGACGCGCGCTACTTGAAACCTCTTTAAAATCAGCCGAGGAGTGTGTTCTTTCAATCGAACTGATCCATGATGGAATCGTAAACACAAGACTTAATATTTCCGCATCCGGATCATATGCGGGCATATTTTTTACTGAAATTTCAGGCAATGACGGGTACTCCTGCTTTTTTGCCTTTCGTCTTTTCGGAACAATATTTCTCGTATCTGAATAACCGGTATCGCCTTTCGTTAATTCTGAACTCACACGCCTAATGTCCGAGGGTGATAGCTGGGAAAGTTCAAGAATGTTTTCCTGGGAGATTTTGATTTGCCCGGATAAAATTTTAGGCGCCAACTCCGGATCTACTCTTGAGAGGGAGTCGATCGCATTTGCGTATCCGGTGAATGTTTTTTATACTATTGATCCCAATAGTGAGGATGGTTTTTATAGTGCGGATATTCACATACAGAACAATTCCAAAGTACCGGTAAAAGTTAACATAGAGAGTTTTAAAGTAAGTTCTGACGGCGAGTTGGTGTTTCAGGATGTACTTCCAGACAGTATGGATTGGTATGCTTTAAACAGGCAAGATACACGAAGCTACATTGCGCTAGGTTTGCAGTATGTCGATCATACCCAGTGGCTTTATTCTCAGGCTGAATTAATGGAGCCTCTATATGCTGTTGAAATTGAAAACACCTTTATTGGTGCGTTATCCAAAGAATCAGGGGCTGCGCTTCAATTGCGTGCTTATCACGGTTTGGCTTTCGATGGAAACTATACTGCGAAACATGATTTGGTGTTCGTGGTGTCGTTGCTATAATTTTTTTTGGCTGATATTCGCGTGTAGCAGACAACGGTGATATAATAAGACACGGTCACAAAACCGTGTCTTAAAAAATCTTATCAATAGAAGCTAAAAGTTTGTCCTATTGATGATAATGGCGGAGAGGGTGGGATTCGAACCCACGTGCCGGTTCCCCGGCAAACGCATTTCGAGTGCGCCCCGTTATGACCACTTCGATACCTCTCCACGGTTATTCTTTTCTGACGCTCCAAAAGAGTGAACCAACAGCGTTACGAACGTCAATTATAAAGCATTTGTGCAACGAATTCAAGTGTCAAAACTACGCTTCATTCTGTGTTGTATCCATGCATATATCCGGTTTCATAGGCTAAAACTAAACACAAAAAGGAGTATTTCAATGGAAAGATACAGGCGAAAGCTTACTGGACGGTACCGTCAGATCAAGGATGACTTTCCGCTCATCAGATCCATGCGCTTAAAGCAGGCGTCAAACATCAGTATTCCGGGCGAGGATGATATCTTAAGCGATACAGATCGGGCGGGTGACCCCCAGAAATAATACAGCGCAAGCGCAAGAATGCGCGCATTCTGCCGCTGATGCGCGCCCAAACCCGCCGCTTTCTTCTGTTCCGCATCGTCATCTATATTTCTTCTCCAAAACGTATGCCGCAGAGCTTCTCGCTCAGCTCATATAAACGTTTCGCGTCCTGCACGTTGTCAGCGTGGGGGCTATACGCCTTGACGCTGCTGTTGTAGAAGTAAAGGCCTTCGGGCGCAGGCTCAGTGCTGCTAAGCCACGCAAATGTTTGTGCTGCCACTTCGGGTGCTGTGCCATACCTTCTGCGAACATTCCAAAAAGCAGTGACGACACCTTGCGTCTGCTTGTTTCCGATATCAGTATTTACAAGACCAGGGTCAACAACATACGCACGCACTCCGCTGCCCGCAAAGCGCCGCCCGATCTCTCTGGCGAACAGAAGGTTGCATAGTTTAGACTGTTTATAAGCCCAAAGGCAGTTGTAATGTTTTTTATACATCACGTCGCGCCAGTGCATCCGGGCATGTTTATGAGAATTGCTGCCGGTGATGATCACGCGCCCTCCGGCTTTTTTGAGCGCCCTCCACAGGCGGTGCGTCAGCAGAAAACCGGCAAGATGATTGAGCGCAAACTGCAGCTCATACCCGTCGGGCGTTTCCGTATAGCCGTTGCGCACACCGCCCGCATTGTTGATCAGCACATCCAGTACACCGCCGCTTTCCTCAAGATGCGCAAGTATGCCATCCGCCAAAGCGTTGACATCTTTCTGCACAGAAAGGTCAGCACAAAACCATGCCGCGTTGGCTTTCGGGTACATCGACAGCAGCGCGGCTTTTGCTTTTTCGCAGCTCTCAGGCGACCGCCCCACGCCGATCACGCGCATGTTCTCTGCCGCGAGTGCTTTTAACACAGCAAATCCAATGCCTGATGATGCGCCGGTGACCACAGCCGTTTTCTTAATATTTTCTGTTTGCAATTCTGCGATATGATTATCCTCTCTGCCGCGAAAACCATGTGCCGCAGCTTGTGCTGTGCCGACTATACCACACACTGGCTTTGCTTTTCAACGTGTTTTCTCCAACACACTTTATATATTTTTGAATAGTTTAAATTAAGCTTCATATGAAGAGGGGAATGTACGATGTATTTGAACAATAACTGTTTTGCGCTTGCGCTGCTTGCTTGCTGCTGCGGACCAAACAGCTGCGGCCCAGATCTTTGGCATAGCTGGAACCAATGGTGCGGCTGCCATCATGGCTGTCCGCACGGCTTCAATGATTTTTGCTTCGATTACTGCTGCAGGCACATACCTGGTTTCCCGGGCGGGCCGGGCTGCGGCAAGGGTCATCCGCCGCATGATAGGGGGTTTCCAGGCAGGCATGGCTCCAAAGGCGATTTCGGTGCTTTTCGCCACCCGGGTGGTTTCAGTGATTTTTGTCCAGACAAAGAATCAAAGAGCTCTTGCTGCTGTAAATGCTGCGGATGCGGTATTCCCGGGGGCAGCGGCTTCAAAGGATTCGGCGGCATTTTCTGTTAAACAAGACCTTGCTTGTCTTGAAAAAATAGATTATTAAAAAGGGGCGAAAGCCCCTTTTTGCTGCTATTTTTGATTCTTGATTCGCACGTACTTATGTACATTGTTAGGGCTGCTTGTCCGCCGCGACTGTATCTCAAATTGCTTGAAAGAAGACACGAACGGAGTGAGCTTGGAAAAACCGTAGTTGCGGGTATCAAAATCAGGATAGCGTTTGTTTAACAGCTTGCCAACCTGCCCAAGATACGCCCAGCCGTCTTCATCTGAACTCTCCGTGATGATGACTTTTAAAGCCTCGAAGATCTCCTCCTTGCTCGCCATCCCGTTCTTTGTCTGTGTTTTTGGCTGCGCGCCGTTTTGCTGCGCTTCTTTTGCCTGAGCCGGTGGCGTAAGCACCTCTAAGTATTTGAAGATCTCACAAGCTGAAATAAAAGGCGGCGGCGTCTTTTTTTCACCCATGCCGATCACGTACATGCCCGATTCCCGCAGGCGCGCGGCAAGCCGCGTAAAATCGCTGTCACTCGATACGATGCAAAAACCCTCGACGCTGCCGGAGTAAAGTATATCCATGGCATCAATGATCAATGCGGCATCTGTTGCGTTTTTTCCTGTTGTGTAGCTGTATTGCTGTATCGGCGTGATGGAATATGTGAGCAGCACGCTTTTCCATGCCGCGAGCTGTGGTTTTGTCCAGTCGCCGTATATGCGCTTGTACGTCGGCGTTCCGTGGTTTGATATTTCGTCCATGACGCCCTTGACGTATTTGTCCGACACATTATCTGCGTCAATAAGTACAGCAATTCGTTTGTCGTTTTCCATAAAAACCTCTGTCTTTATATGATACTATGATTATACCCTTTTGCAGCGTGTTTAAGCAAGCACAGCGCAAACAGGCGTGATATCTTTTTGCGGCGCTTAGTTCTTGGCGGGTTCATTCGTCATCGCATATACAGCTATAATGTTCTTTGGTTCATGAGCAAATTCGGTCATGCACCGCCAGTACCGCTTTGGCATGTGCCCCATACAGCAGCGTAGGTTATGCCGCCCTTTGATCTCAACCGTGCCGTAAAACAGAAGCCATAGTTCACGGAATGCTATCTCCTTTTCGTCAGGGCGGGGAAGCTCAAAGTTCTCAACCGATGTGATCGTCCAATCTGCGTTTTGGTAAAGCAGCGCCATCCCGTGCGTTTTATCATGTATCAAAAACCGCTCCTGCGCATATCTTTCGCAGAAATGACGTGCGATCAGCGGCAGCACGAAGTTTTTTGGCTCAATCTGCGCCGTCAGCGCGCCGTTTGTCTCCGAAAAACGCACAAAGCCTTTGTAGTGATGGGCTTCTCTTTCCAAATGACGCACGGCAACGGTCAGCGTATGCACAGTCTCGTCTGTAAGACGGTTTAAGATATCCCGGCCATAGCGGTACCCCAGTCGCAGGAATCTGAGTATCAGCAGATCTTTTTGCGGGTGGCAGGTCAGAAACGCGCAGCGTACAAAATAAAGCGCATCCCTGCCCATCTTTTTGGGTATGGACGCATGTACGCGCCTCGCTTTGTCTTTTTGTGTGGGTATGTTTTTTACAAAAAGCAAAAGCGGCAGCGGCTCTGTTTCGGGCAGCACCTCCGCAGGCATCTCATTTTTTTCAAAGCATTCGAACAAGCAGCAGAGCAGGCCGTCAAAACTGCCGTCGTAACAGTAAACGAGGCCCGGGTTCAAAGCTGTCCCGTCAGGCTTTTGCATAATTCCTCCTTTTGGAGCACAGGATGCTCAAACAGCGATATTTGGCGCGGTGCGCAATGCAGTGCCTGCTCCAGCCTGCCGCGCGCCTGAAGGGACAGCATAGCAGACAGCAGTGCATCTTGCGTGGTATCAAGGCCGTCCGGTCGTTTTCCGCTGCAGGTTACAAAATACTGCGCACGTTTAAGTACCACGCCGATTTTTTTTAGCCCGGCAAAATCTAAATGGCCTGTGCGCCGCACGTTTACGATACGCCTTGCGCTCAAAACACCGATGCCCGGTACGCGCAGCAGCCTCTCATAAGGCGCACTGTTGATGTCCACAGGGAAGATCTCCGGATGCAGCAGCGCCCAGTTGCACTTGGGATCAAGCAAAGGGTTGAAGTTGGGCTGTGCTTCATCGAGCAGTTCCGCGGCGGAAAAACCATAAAACCGCAGCAGCCAATCCGCCTGATAGAGCCTGTGCTCACGCAGCAGCGGCGGTTTTGTGTCCGCAGAGGGCAGCAGTGCGCTGCTCATAATGGGCATATAGGCTGAAAAAAACACGCGCCTGAGCTTATAGTTTTTGTAAAGCGCTTCAGTTAGATTGAGTATCTGCAAATCGCTCTCGCCGGAAGCACCGATGATCATCTGGGTGCTCTGCCCGGCAGGCGCAAAGCGCGGCGCGCTCTTATAGCGTACTATCTCGTTCCTGCCTTGTTCGATGCGGCTGCGCATAAATCCCATGGGCGCCAGTATCGCCTGTTTTGTTTTCTCCGGCGCAAGCTTTCTCAAACTCTGCTGCGAAGGCAGTTCGATGTTGACACTCACGCGGTCTGCCAAAAAACCGAGCTGGTCAATCAGCGCGTTGTCCGTGCCGGGTATGGCTTTGGCATGTATATAGCCGAAAAAGCGGTATTCGCCGCGCAGTATACGCAGCACCTCAATCATGCGCTCGACCGTATGGTCGGGGCTTTTAAGCACACCGGAGCTTAAAAAAAGGCCTTCGATATAGTTGCGCCGGTAGAAAGCGATGGTCAAGTCGGCCAGCTCGCGCGGGGCGAACGTCGCGCGGGGCCTGTCATGAGAGCGGCGGTTGACGCAGTAGGCACAATCATAGACGCATACGTTGGTCATCAGCACTTTCAGCAGAGAAATACACCGACCATCCCCTGAAAAGCTGTGGCAGATGCCCATCGCCGCAGTATTGCCTATGCCGCCAAACGCGGCTTTTCTGTCTGTCCCGCTCGATGTACACGCTACGTCGTACTTTGCCGCATCCGTAAGGATTGCGAGTTTTTCGAACAGATCCATGCCAAATCTCCTTATGACTATTTTACTATAGAACATATGTTCTGTAAAGAGAAAAGGCTGCCCTGTTTCATTTGCCAAAGAAGGCCCGCGCGCATTATAATATTATCAGGTCTCCTTTTCTTCTTGACGGCTAACTATTTTTTGGGAGGTTTCTTATGGCTTATAGTCAAGTCGCGAAAACCGCAGATATACCGCCAGGCAGCAAGCTCAAAGTCACGCTCCGCGGTCGCACATTACTGATCGTCAATCACGGCGGCAGTTATTACGCAGCCGACAACAAGTGTCCTCACATGGGCGGCTCTCTTTATGACGGCAAGCTTGACGGCACTGTTGTCACTTGCCCGAGACACGGCTCTGTTTTTGACCTGGCGACAGGCAAGGTCATGCAACCCGGAAAACTGATGTTTGTCAATGTGAAAGTGTCTGATTTAAAGCGGTATGCCGTCAAAGTTGAAGGCAGCGATATCCTCGTTGAGATTGAATAAGCTGCGACGGTTAAATTAAAGCGTATCCATGCCGTTTTCGCGCCGCCTCCATGGTTTTTCCGCCACTGGCGGCGGCATACTCGTCTTCACGATCTGGTTTGATACAAAGCTTGCAGCATGGCAGACGAAATGACTATGTGTGATCTTTTTTTCAGAGTCCGAAAGGCTGTTGGATTCTGCAATCATATGTGGACAGTTTTTGGGGAAGACAAAAATCCGGATATTTTTGTTTTGCTATTTGCATATTCCCACGATTACTATATATTTAGTATCATGCTCTATTATCAAGAATGTCGCTTAAGCCAGCATACAAAAAAATGATCTGCCACGGGGGAATGATGATTAAGGTCATGAATTATTTCTTAAAACAGAAGATGATGACACGCGTCCTAATGAGCCTGCTGCCCGTTCTTCTTGCATCTGTTTACTTCTTTGGTTTACGTACGCTTGTACTGCTGTCCGTAGTCACCGTCACGGGTGTGTTATGTGAATACGGCATCATGCGATTGATCGACGGTGACAAGGCCAAGGTTTCCGAGGCGCTCTTTGTGACCTGCCTTTTGTTTACCCTCACGCTGCCGCCGTCCGTACCGTTCTGGATCGCAGCTGTCGGCATAGCGTTTGGCGTCGTCTTCGGGAAATGTGTTTTTGGCAGCTTCGGCAGGAACGTTTTCAACCCAGCCTTGGTTGGCAGATGTCTGATTTATGTTTCATTCCCGGCATATATGACAGTAGCCTGGGCAGAGCCCTACAGCGGCTTTCCAGGAGGTTTGATAAGATGGAGCAGCGGAATTGATGCGATGACATCCGCTACACCGATGATTTTGCTGAACAGAGAAGGAATACTGACCGATTATCTGCGCCTGTTCCTTGGAAATATTTCAGGGTCGCTTGGCGAAACAAGCGCGCTTCTCATTTTAGCGGCTGCTGTTTATCTGATCGTGACTAAAACAGCTTCCTTAAAAATAATCGTGTCATGCCTGGCTTCATTTGCCGCATTTAGTTCTATACTCTACTTCGCGGGAATCATTGAAGCCAATCCTCTGTTTTCAATCCTGTCCGGCGGTTTTCTCTTCGCAGCGGTCTTCATGGCGACCGATCCAGTCTCAGCGCCGAAACTTGAAGCCTCAAAATATATTTATGGCGCACTGATTGGCGTGATTGCGATAATAATCAGAGCCTTTTCAAACTTCACGGGAGGCGTTATGTTCGCGATTCTGATTGTCAATGCATTTGTACCCCTGATAGATCGAAATATCAAGATACTCAATGATAGGAGAAAAACCGGGAGGAAGGTGACAGCATGAAGAAAGGACGCATCTATACTGTTGTATTCATGCTGATCGTCAGTGCGTTTTTCACATTACTGCTGGCTGGGGCAAACGCGCTCTATCGGCCAAAAATCCAAGAGAATGAGCTGTTGGCAGAGAGAATAGCGATTCTTTATGTTTTTGATATCGATCATAGTGGCAGTGCTGAAGAGATACTTAAGCGATTCGAACAAAATGTCAAACGAACGACGATTTCCGGCGTTGAACTGTATGCATACACATCCACAGAAGGAGAACCGGCAGCCTATGCCGTTCCTTTCACCGGGCCCGGATTATGGGGCAGTATTTCAGGCTATTTGGGTGTTTCGAGCGAACTTGAGCACATCACCGGCCTGGTTTTCACCAATCAAAGTGAAACGCCGGGGCTTGGCGGGCGCATTGATGAATTAACTTACCGGGAGCAATTCCGAGGCCTTAGGATTACTGACGGAACAACACTGGCCTACGGAGAACAGGGAGGCGGTCAGATCGACGCCATTACCGGGGCGACTTCAACATCCAATTCGGTTCTGCGTATTTTGAACCAACTGCTTTTTGATACCGTCAGCAAACTGGAGGCTGCAGACAATGGCTGAAAACATTAAAGATGTTATTTCAAGAAATGTCTGGAAGGACAATCAAGTGTTGCGTCAGATTCTGGGTATCTGCTCGAGTCTCGCAGTTACCAACCTCATGACAAATTCACTGGTTATGGGGCTTGGGCTGATGTTTGTCACGGCTTTTTCCAGCTTGACGATTTCGCTGCTGCGCAATGTGATCCCGCATAAAGTAAGAATGATCGTACAGACATTGATCATTGCAGCTTATGTTATTCTGGTCGATATTTTTCTCAAAGCCAATCTGCCTGATATCAGCAAGGCTCTCGGTCCATATGTGGGTTTAATCATCACAAACTGCATTATCATGGGGCGAGCCGAGGCCTATGCTCAGAAAAACCCTCCGCTGCTTTCTATGCTGGACGGTTTCTTTGCTGGTATCGGCTATACTATCGTGCTCTTGATCATAGCGCTGTTTCGAGAATTGCTTGGCTTTGGTACCATCTTTGGCTTCGACGTAAATTTCATTGGGTTTGAGGCCTGGACTATTATGGTCATGCCGCCAGCAGCCTTCTTCCTGATAGGTATTTTGATCTGGGTCACATCGAACATCTTCGCCCCTGGCAGGGCAAAAAAATCTTAAATAGACTGGAAAGGAGCTGGCACGCCTATGACAATCGGCATCAACCCATTGGTAATATTTTTTGCATCAATACTGACAAGCAATATGATTCTGTCGAATTTTCTCGGCATGTGTTCATATATCTCCATATCGGGGGAGTACAAGACGGCTTCAAGTCTTGGCAAATCAGTGACTTTGGTTATGGTTTTCACAACTTTGCTCAATTACTGGGTTTATCAACTGATAATCGTACCGCTGCATCTTGAATATCTTCAGTATGTTCTGTTTATCATGATCATCGCGGCTTCCGTACAGATAATTGAAATGGCTATGGACAGGCTGCTGCCGGATCTGCATGTCAAGCTCGGTATCTTCCTGCCGCTGATCACAGTTAACTGTGCGATTCTTGGCACTACGTTGTTCATGGTCATTAGAGATTACAACTTCGTCCAGTCTTTGCTGTTCGGTTTAGGCAGCGGGCTTGGCTGGTGGCTGGCGATCAGTGCGCTGGCTGCTATCCGTGAGAAAATGGAGAAGACGAAAGTGCCTCGGGGTCTTGAAGGCCCGGGTATAGCGTTTATCATCACAGGCATTATGGCGCTGGCGTTTATCGGTTTTTCTGGTATCTTTTCGATAAACTGAGCATAAGGGAGCAGCCTCTATGGAAATACTGACAACGGTATTGAGCGTAACTGCGATATCAGTCACGTTGGCACTTATTATAATTGTGGCCGAGTACTTCTTTAACAATTATGGTGAATGCGAGATTGATATAAATAACGGCGATAAAGTACTCAAGGTTGAAGGCGGATCTTCGCTGCTGACAACGCTCTCAGGGCAGAAAATATTTATTCCATCCGCCTGCGGCGGCAAAGCAACTTGCGGGTTGTGCAAGGTACAGATTCTTGAAGGTGCGGGCCCTCTGCTGCCAACTGAAGAACCGTATCTTGATGCGGATGAACGCAAAGATAATTATCGGTTATCCTGTCAGGTCAAGGTCAAAAATAATATCCGCATTCTGATACCGGAAGAGCTCTTCAATATCAAGGAATATATCACAACCATAGAATCAATTGAGCCATTGACACATGATACAAAAAGTTTCAAACTCAAGCTGCCTGCGGGAGAAAAAGTGCGTTTTAAGGCCGGACAGTACATGCAGTTATATACCAAGCCTTATGCCAAAATCAGAGAGAGCGTCAACCGCGCATATTCCATTGCCAGCGCCCCGTCAGAAAATAAAGTGATTGAGTTGATCATACGATTGGTGCCGGACGGAATCTGCACAACCTATACGCATTCACAGTTGTCGGAGGGTGATCAGGTCAATATCAGCGGACCTTACGGTGATTTCTATTTACGGGGTGAGAGCAGTGAAATCATCATGATAGCAGGCGGCTCCGGTATGGCACCTATCAAATCAATGATCCTCGATGTGTTCGACAAAGGAATTGATATAAAAATGAATTTCTTCTTCGGTGCCGTCGCCAAGAGAGATCTGTATTATCTGGATTTTTTTCAAGATCTGGCTGCGCAGCATGACAAATTCCGATTCATACCCGCGTTATCCAAGCCTGCTCCTGATGAGAGCTGGGACGGCGAGGTTGGTCTGATTACTGAGGTTGTCGACCGTTATATTGATGACGGTTCAGATATGGAATGTTATCTTTGCGGCAGCCCCGGAATGATAGATGCCTGCATCAGTGTGTTAATGACGAAAGGCATACCGCAGGAAAAAGTATTTTACGACAAATTCTAAGCAGGAGGCCTGCGTATGAAACAGAGTCCAAAGCTCATGCTTATTCAAGCAAATATGTTGCCCGGATCGTTGTCGGCACACGGCTTTATTGGCGATGACAGCCGCACCCTGACGGATATTCTCCGCGCTGATGCCAAATCACTTAAACTCACAGGAATCACACAGGAAGCGCTGGCTGATAAGATGCAGGAGCTGACTGATTTTGGGATGCGGGGCCTGGGCCGGCCAATGCCTATGGATGGCTTTTTCGAAATTAAGGTCGAAGAATATATGGGCAAACTTCCCTGCCCCTTTAAGGACAACGCCAAGGTGAACAAGCGCCAGACTCGAGTCAGGCGGCTTGATACCGGTGTTGTTATACGCTGGACAGATCTCAACATTCACATGATCCGAGAACACGGCTTCTTTGAAGGCCAAGGAAGCCACTACCGTCTCGATCCTGTTGAACTGGTCAGATTTCTCGGAATGATCTAGAGGCTTAAGAAGCGCAGCTTCGTGGGGAAGAGGAGGAACAAGGGAGCGCGCATAAGTTTTCGTGAAACGAAAACGGAGCAAAGCGTACTTTGCTCCGACGTGGTGCGAGGAAGGGGACTTGAACCCCTACGGTAAATACCACACGCCCCTCAAACGTGCGCGTCTGCCGGTTCCGCCACCCTCGCATAGGCCTTTTTAGTCGGCAAATATGATTTTAACCATGCACACCAAAAAAGTCAACACTTATATACAAATTGGCACTGCAATCGCGGTTTACACACCTGCAGCTATCCGTTATAATCATAATGGATAAAACTTCAAGGAAGAAATAATGATGAGAATCATCAAGAGCGAAACTGTCACCCAAGCGGTACGACGCCTTTTTCTTTCGGCATGCCGCATGCCGGGTTGTGATGTATTGCGTGCCATAGAAGATGCCCATGCCTCCGAAACATGCACACCAGCCAAAGAAGCGCTGCGACAGCTTGTCGAAAACGCCCGCATCGCGCGCGAAACCGGCATGCCTTACTGCCAGGATACCGGCATGGCCGTGGTATTCGTCGACATAGGCCAGGAAGTGCATATCGACGGCGCGCTCGAAAACGCCATCAACGCAGGCGTGCGTCAGGCCTATGCAGATGGCTACTTTCGCATGTCAGTGAAAGACCCTTTAGGAGGTAAAAATACGGGCGACAACACGCCCTCCGTGATCCATTATGACATCGTACCGGGAGATCAATTGTGCATCACCGTCGCGCCAAAAGGCTTCGGTAGCGAAAACCAGAGCCGCATCGCGATGCTCAAGCCCTCTGATGGGCTTGCGGGCATACGGCATTTTATTCTTGATTGCGTCATGAAGGCCGGCGGCAGCCCCTGTCCGCCCGTGGTGCTTGGCATCGGTATCGGCGGCACGTTTGAAAAATGCGCACTTCTTGCTAAGAAACAGTTGCTCAGGGAAATCGGCAGCGTCAACCCTGACCCGCAGCTGGCTGGCCTTGAATTGAGCCTCAAAGACGAGATCAATGAAATCGGCATCGGCGCGATGGGTTTTGGAGGCACGAACTACTGCTTCGCTGTACATGTCGCGACGTATCCGACACACATTGCCGGGCTGCCCGTTGCGGTCAACTTCCAGTGCCACGCGTCGCGCCACGCGCAAGAGATACTATAAGGAGGCAAGCGGATGCAGCTTACGACACCATTAAGAAAAGAAAACATCACGCAGCTTCAAGCGGGCATGAACGTGAATCTTTCCGGAGAAGTGTACACAGCCCGTGACGCTGCACATGCGCGGCTTTCTACCCTGATACAAAATGGCGAACCGCTGCCGTTTCTGCTTGAAGGCAGCGGCATCTATTATGCCGGCCCATGCCCGGATATGCCCGGCCGTGTCATCAATTCTTGCGGCCCCACCACTTCATCCCGCATGAATGCTTATGCACCGCTTCTCTACGACCTCGGTGTAAAATTCGTAGTCGGCAAAGGCCCTGTATCGCAGGAAGTGCGCAAAGCCATCGTGCGCAACGGCGCGGTCTATTTCGCTGCTGTGGGCGGTGCAGGTGCGCTGATCGCTTCGCATATCACGGCTGTTCGCGATATCGCGTTTTTAGACCTTGGCCCTGAGGCTGTGCGTTTGCTCACCTTTGGCCATATGCCGCTTATCGTCGCGATCGACAGCCGCGGCTGCTGCATTTATGACCGATAGCTACGCAAGAACGATACAGCTGTTTCCTTGCACACAAAACACTTGAAATGTCAGTGCGCATGCATTATAATAGCACTCGCAGCATTTGCCGCTATAGCTCAGTAGGTAGAGCACATCCATGGTAAGGATGGGGTCATCGGTTCAAATCCGATTAGCGGCTCCAAGCAGAAATGCCCTAGTTAATGGGCTTTTTTCTCTATTTTCTTTGACACTCGTCATAAGCTTTTTTTCATCGGAATACTTCACCACCGGAACTTTACCGATAATAAGGCGATACATCACGATTTATCACTTATAAATAGGTTTCGCTATATTATTCAATTGACTGTCTCTTTGCCGCAGAGCAATAACCCTTAAATATTTATCGTTCTCTTTTGAAATTCTTAGCGATAATGTGTTTTTCAAATTGGCTCAATGAATATTCTTCAATCAAAAACATGATAAATGATAGCAGCTCAATGTTTAAACATTTGTATACTTCTTCTTTTTTTTTCTTTGTTCCGATGATGATATTACTCTCTCCGTTTGCAGGTTTTTCATTTTTGATTCTGCATCTGTATAACAGCATCACAAAATATTCAAAACCATCAACTATGTTTCCAATATGTTTCGTTCCAGGGTATATAAGTCCGAACTTCTCTATTAAACTGTATGTTGAATATCTTTTTTGATCCATAGCACTTTCAAGCATAAACTTTTTAATAATGCTTTGTCCGGCAATTATAGCTAAAATCTCATTTGCATAAATTTCAAGACCGATTTTTTTTTCGTCTCTTGTTAGACGCAATGGCGAAGAGAATAAATCGTTGAGCAAAATAGCTTTGATAATCGCAGCGCTTACTTTATGCCTGTCAATGCGATCAGTTTCTAGAAAGTTCTCAATCATATACGCTCTGATATCTTTGTATTCATCAAAAACAGAAACCATTCTTTCATCATTCAGTTGCTTAGAATGGTTTATTTTATGCGCAATATCATCGTATGTTTTTTTAATGATCGGTTCCCAAATCAAGGATCTAAACTTATCTAGATTAATTTCACCGTTCTGATGCATGCTAAGAAAGTTCCTCTACCCCAATAGAACCTTTATGCAGCAATTCAACAAAAGAGTAATCACTATTAGAAACAACCAACTTGTCTTTCATCTCATGTGCAGTATATTCTTTAAGATAGAAATCCATATTTTTGTTTATTGACAATGAGTCATTATAAATTTGGGTCAATTCTTCATTTACTTTTCGTACCAAATCATCTTTATGGTTATCATGTATACTTTTCTTAATATTATTTTTGGTTCTATAGATTGTAAATATCAAAGCGCCTATAGAAATCATGGCCGTTGCCAACAATAATATCATCTCGTATTCCATTTTTAACCTCCTCATATTATAACCCTTGTTAATTGTTATTGGGCCTGAATATTTTTTTCGATTGCTTGTTTGCTGATACTCGCTCTTTCTAAAATGCCATCATCTATATTGCTGATCTTTTCAATTTTATCATAGCTGATCCATCTTATACAAACAATCAGAGTAAGCACGACGACTATTAACAGCGCCATTAAGTAATACACCCACTCATTCCATAGTATTCCGTTTACAAAAAAAATACCATAGGTAATAGTAAATAATATGGGTGCAAGATGAATGTATATTTTTAAGATATGTGTTCTGAAATTTTCTGGTTTTACTCTTTGTTAAGCGTACCCGGCGTTAATACACATCAGCGCCAACATGATGCTGAAATCCTGAATGATTTGACCCACACTCACTGATACTTTCAATAAAAAGTATTTAAATACAAGAAGTATAACGATGAAAACGACCTGAACTATTTGAGCTGAAATAAATCTTAAAACATCTAAATCACGAAATATTTCTGCTGCTTTTTGTTTATTATTATTCAACGAGCATATTCCCAGTATTTTTTTGCAATTATAATATCATCTTATGTTATTATTGTCAATATTTTGTTTTTCTCTCAAAGACACCCCCCAATCGCCAATGGCTTTTCTGATAAAACAAAAATGAAACAAAATAAAAACATATCAGCAGGCTGTCTTAAAAATCATGCAAACCATTTATTTTGTCAAATAGAAATTATAAGGCTTCTTTAGCTTATTTACTCGCCCTTTTCCGCAATATAACAGAGCAGATCATCTCTTGTGATGATCCCTTTTAGTTTTCCTTCATCATCAACAACTGGAATCCGGTTGATCCCGCTCTCCTTCATCAGGTTTGCGGCTTGATGCCATGAATCATTTTCCCTCGCAGAAATCACCTCTTCAGACATCACATCGGTCACCTTTGTCTTTAAAAATGCTTCACTGCTCCTTTTGTATGAATCCGTTTCCAACGGGCTGGCATAAGGAGATACCCAAGCAGAAAAATCAATCAGAGGGACAAAATCAAGCTTCTGCGAATACTGCAGTAAATCTCTGTCCGATACAATGCCGACGACCTTGTTTTCATTGTCTACTACCGGCAGGCCGCTGATTCTGTGCTCTTTAAATATTTTGACAACATCTTCGACTGTGTCTTCCCAGTGGACACTAAAAACCTGTTTGTTCATAATCTCAAAAGCACGCGCCATGATTTTTGCCTCCTTTATCTTTTTGTTATAATTCATTATATCATATTTCTGATATTTGAATAACCCAAATAAACATTTTATATATGTACGCTTTTATTTTTCAAAAAATGTATAAAAAGGGTGCGCTTTATAAAAGCATCCTGTGATAATACTGCCGTTGATAAACAGCCCAGGCACACTATTGGCTAAACTTCTTTATTATCGCTGCGGTTGCAAGGCGGATCGCTTTTTGGGATCAATGCTCTTGGCCGCGCACCAAAACGATAGCACTTGTTTAACAGTTCTTTGACTGCGGGGAACTTTGCACGGCTGTCACGCAATGAATATATCCCTTTATGCGCAACAGAACCCGCCGCCAGCGATGCGATAACAAGCCCTAGCGCCAGCCCTGCCCACAGGCCGGCAATATAAGGGGCAAGCAAATTGAACAATGCAACAATGACACCAGCCAGCAGAACGACAGCAAAAACAGCACCCATAAATTGTGCGAACTTTGCCAAACGGTGCCGGCTGTGGCAATCGGCGCAGCGCGGTATCTCAATATGCCGCACACTGTAGGCCACCTTCGTCTGCGACTGCATGTTTTGAGCATCAACTTCCCCATGCATATCCATTCCAACTCTGTGCTGGGCCTCCGCCTCGCGAACAGAACAAAACCAGCAATTCATCTTGACCCTCCCCATAGTCCTTATTTTGTTAAGTCAACACACATCTGTGTATCCATATGTTATTAAGATTTTTCTCTCTTGTCAATGCATTTCCCTTTGCTTGCTGCTCAGCACAAATACGCATATATGACTGCATTCGGCTGAAATATTAAGTTGTTGCCTTCTATTCCACATTTTCCTCCCAATACCTTACTTGTCATCAAAATCTGACAGCTCGCTGCGGTTGAAATATATGAGTTTTAAAAGTATCATTGATAATATCTTCTTGGTTTGTCCAAAGGTCTGATCATGTACCAAGGATCCCGGCCGACAACCTTTGTTGAAAGCGCGGAAAGGGAATTGATCATGAAAAAACCCATTATTATGATTCTTCTGCTTGTTTTTTTTGTTTTTCTTGCAGGATGCACCAGCAAGCAGCCCTCCGATCAGGATTCACAGGATATTAAGGATGCCGAGCCGTTGCCTGCAGATTGGCTGGCATATCCGGAATCAGAAACTTTGTATCATATGCCGCATGCATATGAAATGGATTATCAAAATTTAAAAATCGAGTCCGAGAGCTGGACCCTTTTGGCTCCCGAAGATGTAGAGCCCGGCTATGAGGGCTGGATTAAGATCACCGAATACTATGATGATCTTGCGCTTAAGCGCGATGATTTTGACAAAGACGAATTTGCCGAAGGTTTCTACATGTGGGACGAATGTCTTGTTCAGATAGATGGTTATACCAGTTCTGAAGATGAAACCAGATTTGAAATCTGGCTGAGGATCGAACATGTTGACACCATAGATCCCTCTTAAATGAAAAATAATAGCGCGATTCAAAGGCTGGTTTTATTGGAACCTATAATACTCTGAAATGACATCAGTCCGTTTTAATATCTGGATTAGGGCTGAGCTGATAAAGCCGAGTGCCCCGAAATCCCCACACGGGGAGTGCGAAGCTGCATCCATTAGAACAATTCACCGGCAATAAACTGATACACACAACAAGCACTAAGAATACTCATGCGCCGCAGCCAAAGCGGCGCATTTTTATGTAACCTCAGCCGCCGGGGCAGAATTTTATCGCTTGGATCTCGCTTAAGCGGCAGATGACAATACAGCCGCACCTGTCCACGAGTTTTACGATGTCATCACACACAGCGGTCAGCAGCCCGGTAAAACATGCACATGTCGTGGCGACGGTCACGCAACAGTTTAAGTTGCAGATAAGCTCCCGTGCGATACTGTCGTTTGGGCAGTTCGGAAATGACATAGCTTTTGCTCCTTTTTGGATTTTATTTCTGATATCATTCTATGCGTTTGCACGCTGTTGGTGCCTTTGGGGCATAAAATGCACCGCTGGTTCACAAGTTTGTGTGATCATTGATTGTTTGATATACTTTGAGTAAATATTCTTGGGCGGTGGCACAAATGAAAATTATCAAGGTGCGGACAAAAAAGCATATGAAGGCGTTCTTGCGCTTGCCTCAGAAACTTTTTGGAGACAACCCGTGCTATGTTCCGCCGCTTTGGCTCGATGAGACGCATGCCTATACTGCAAAAAACAATCCCATTCTGAAAAACTCAAGTTTTGATTTGTTCCTGCTGTTAGATAACAATGGCCAGCCTTCAGGCCGCATCATTGCATACATTGACAATATGTTCAACCGCTATTACAATGCAAAAACAGGCTTTTTTGGCGCATTTGAATGCATTGATGACTGCGAGGCAGCTGCGCTGCTTCTGTCAACGGCAGAGAGCTGGCTTAGCGCTCGCGGCATGGACATAGTACGCGGCCCCATTAACCCGGTTGCTGAGAATTGGGGTTTTCTGCTAAAAGGCTATGACAAGCCTCCCGTTTATTTGGCGCCGTGGAACCCTGAATATTACCATGTTTTTTTTAATGGCTATAATAAAGCAAAAGACCTTCTCGCATACGAAGCCGATATCAATGGCGGATATGATCTTCCGCCGCGTTTCAAAGGATTCGAAGAGCGTTTTTATAAGCGTTATCCAAACATATTCTTAAGGCGTCTTGATTTGCACCGCATCCATGATGATGCGCGCGCTATTCTGGAAATATCCAACGCAGCCCTCGCCCAAAACTATGGTTATGTGCCTCTTGATCTGCCCGTCATGGAGGATATGCTCAAAAAACTTAAACTGATTATAGACCCTGATGCTGTCTTTATTGTAGAGGCAGGCGGCAGGCCTGTGGGTTATTGCCTTGGTTTTCCGGATATCAACGTCATCTTGAAACAGACAGGAGGCCGGCTCTTGCCTTTTGGGTGGCTCAAACTGCTGCGCGGCGTTAATAAACTGCGCGATTACCGGCTGTTTGGCCTTGCTGTCCACCCCCACTGGCATGGCAAAGCCCTTGATGCTCTAATGTATATCCATCTATATAAAAACCTTGCCGGTAAGAAAGTGCGGCTGGAGGCCAATTACATTCTCGAAGACAATCTCCAAATAAAAAATGCGCTGGAAAGGCTTGGCCTTGTACATAGCAAGACTTACCGTATTTATGAAAAAGCCTTGAATCAAAGCTAAAGACCAGCCGCCTAAAGCAAGAACCGTCTGCCTTAAAAGTCCACAAGCCCGAACTGTTTGAGCCTTTTATCAAGTGCACGCCTGTTGGGATAATGGCGCTCAAGCGTGCTGTAGAATTTCCTGCCATGGCGTGCATTCTGCAAATGGCATAGCTCATGCACTATCACATAATCGATAAGCTCCATCTCACAGCGCAAAAGATGCACCGTCAGGCTCATGCGGCGGCGGCGCGTGTTGATGCTGCCCCAGCGCGTCAGCATGCTGCGTACGCTAAGGCTTATGCCCTTCTCGCCAAAAAGCGGTGCAGCCTTGGCAATCCGTTCAGCAAAAACGCTTCTCGCCATACGCGCCATCCATTTAGAAAAGACCTGTTTTGCATCCATGTGCTCCGGTACGCGCAGCACAAGCAGATTTTCGATGTTGACTGCAGATTGATTTTCCGCGCGCTCAACTTTTAGGCCGATCCTTCGGCCGAGAAATAAAAACGAATCGCCGTTTTCGTATGAAGCCGGATAGCTGCGCTGGCGCTGTGCCTCGATATGCTGCTGCCGCTGCACGATAAACGCGGCGTTTTGAAAAACAAAATCTTTGATGTGATTTTCACTGACACAAAAAGGCGCGGACACCGCCACACAGCCGTCTCCCTTCACGCGGATACGCATGTTTTTCATCTTTTTACGGCTGACCGTATAATGCACATGGCTTTTTTCAGTCACGATCACATGATCCATTTGCTCATTATATTACACAAATCAGTACAGCGACAATGAAATATTTGGAGCTTTGTTTTTTCAGCGCAACGGACAAAATAATAACAGTAAAACTTTTAAGGTGGGCAATGGCGGAATATTTTAACGCAAACGGTAAAACCCTGCTGATCACAGGACGCAGCCAGCTTTGCGGGGTGTGCACAGTCAGTTCATCAAAGAACGCTGTACTCCCCATACTGGCGGCCTCGCTTTTGACTGACGAGCCGGTCACACTCTGCAAAATTCCCGATATCAGCGATGTGCGCAACATGATCAGTTTGCTGAAAGTCTTTGGCGCAGAGGTGCAGTATCTGGGGGACAGCGTCACGGTATCTGCACGTACGATCAAAACTACGGCGCCCGGCGAGAATATGGCAGGCCGGCTGCGTGCTTCTTTTCTTTTCATGGGGCCCCTTATTGCAAGAGAAGGCAGTGTCACGATGCCGCTGCCCGGCGGCTGCCGTATAGGTAACCGCCCAATCGATCTTCACCTCAAAGGTTTTCGCGCGCTCGGCGCACGCTCCGTCACCACATCAGGCCATGTCCATGCCTGGGGGCGTCTTTCTGGCTCCAATTTCAAACTCGATTATCCGTCTGTCGGCGCCACCGAGAACATCATCATGGCTGCTTCGCTTGCAAATGGAACAACGCTCATATCCGGCGCTGCGGTTGAGCCCGAGGTGCTTGATCTTGTCAGCTTCTTAAAAAAGATGGGCGCACGCATCACAGTGGAGCCCGGCTGCGTCACGATTAAAGGCGTGCGCAAACTCTCCGGCACGGTTTATACGCCGATACCCGACCGCATAGAAGCCGGGACGCTTATGCTCGCCGCTGCAGTATGCGGCGGTGATGTGCATTTGCGCCGTGTCAATTTAGCGCATCTTAAACCCGTGAGCGATAAGCTCTTGGAAGCAGGCGCAGAGGTGTTTCCCTATAACGATGAGCTGATTATACGTGGGCGGCCGCTCCGCGCCATGCAGATCATTTCATCTCCGTTTCCCGGCTTCCCGACAGACATGCAGGCACCTTTTATGGCAGCTTGCTGCAGCGCAAGCGGCAGAAGTACGGTGAGCGAGACCGTCTTTGAAAACCGCTTTCTGCACGTTGAGCAGCTCAAAAAAATGGGTGCAAAAATCAGGGTTGCCGGCAATACTGCCATTGTTCTGGGCTCAGGCGGGCTGCACGGTGCAAAGGTTGAAGCCACAGACCTGCGCGCGGGGGCAGCGCTGTGCATTGCGGCGCTGCTCGCAGGAGGCGAAACGCTGATCAGCAATGTTTATCATCTTGAACGGGGTTACGAGCGTTTCGAAGAAAAACTGCGCAGTCTCGGCGCTTGCATCCAACGCATATAAAAAATGCGCCTCTATTGCGCTGTCATAACGGCTTGCTTTATGCCATACACTGCAGAAAGGAGGTACACTCATGAGAAGAAGAAGACGCCTGATGCCCAAGGGCAGGCTTGCCTTGGGTGCTGTGATCCTTATTCTGCTGTGCATGTTGCTGCCTTTATTGTTTTCACCAGAAACGCTGCACAAGACAGCGATGCCATCAAAGCCGTCTGAAATCGAGTTTATTATATCTGAACGTACCCAAAGCGCTGATGATATCTTAGTATGGCTTGGCGGCGAGATCGTCTCCATGCCTCTGGAAGAATATCTTGTCGGCGTCGTGGCAGCAGAAATGCCTGCGGCCTTTCTGCCCGAAGCGCTCAAAGCCCAGGCCGTAGCAGCGCGGACATATACGATGTACAAGACCTCTCACGGCGGCTGCTCCGCGCATGCGGGTGCAGATATCTGCACGGACAGCACCCATTGTCAGGCATACTTAACGCCACAAGCCATGGCGAAACGCTGGGGAAGTGATGCGCGGGTGTATCTTGATAAAATCACTGATGCTGTTTATAAAACGCGCGGCGAGATGATCTATTATGAAGGCGAGCAGATACAGGTTTTCTACCACGCCTCATCCGGCGGCCGTACAGAGAACAGTGAGAATGTGTATTCGAATGCGCTGCCGTATCTTAAAAGTGTTGAGAGCGTGGGCGAAGAATCCTCGTCCAATTATTACGGCGAAGCCACTTTTAGCTTAGATGAGTTCAAAAAACGCATGCGCGCGTTCTCAAAGAGCATTTGCTTTGAAAACACCCCTCTCATCGGTGATTTAAGACGTTTTGACAGCGGGCGTGTGAGCAGTATACAGATAGGCAGCGAATCATTCACCGGGCGTGAAATCCGCGGCATTTTCGGCCTCAATTCAGCCAATTTTTCAGTTAAGGTTGGTCAGAACATCACTTTCTTATCAGTCGGCTTTGGGCACGGTGTGGGCTTAAGCCAAACGGGTGCCAACGCCATGGCAAAGAAGGGCGCAGATTACAAAGAGATCCTCACGCATTATTTTTCCGGCGTTATTGTCCAATAACCTGCTGTTGCACGGGTGCTTCCGGCGCATTTTTTGTACGCTGGTATTTTTTTGCGTAAAAAAGGGAAAGATTGAAGCGTGGAGGTATGGATTTATGGATATAAAAAACTTGAATCATAAGGTCAAAGCAAAACTTAATAAGTCAAACGTAAAAACTTTTTTTCGCAAACAGGGCATCTATGTGCTCATTTTTCTGTGCGTGGCTGCGGCAGGCGTCACAGCGCTGCTGACCTGGCCCAAAGAACCCGCTGCACCTGGCGACAACGGAGCAGGTGCTTCCGTCATTGACGCGCCCAGATTGAGCGATGAACTGGCTGCAAAAACATCGCCGCAGCCAAGCCCGGTTCTCTCACCTGCCCCGCAAGCATCGCCGGAGCAAACTAAGGAACCTGCTGCCGGGACAAGTTCAGGCAGCGTCAAGCTTAAAAAACCGGCAGACGGGCAGATCATCAACCCTTTCTCAGGCAATGAGCTTGTTTTCTTCCCTTCGCTGAACATGTGGAAAACACACAATGGGATAGACATCAAAGCAGACAAGGATGCGCCGGTTAACGCTGCGCTGTCGGGTACAGTTTTTGAAGTTTATACCAATGAAGCGGACGGAGGTGTGGTTGTGATCTCTCATTCGGAAAAATCAAAAACGGTGTATGCAGGTCTTGGCGATATCCATGTAAAGGCAGGAGACAAGGTCAATGCCGGCAAGCAGATAGGCGTCATCGGTGAAATGCCAAAAGAACTCGATCTTTCATACCATCTGCATTTTGAATATATTGTTGACGGGGCCTACAAAGACCCGGCACGGTACTTTTAATGCCTGGGAGCCTTGATAACGGCTCCTTTTTTATTGCAGGTCAGGCAGAAAACCTTCCTCCGGCCTTTCAAAAACGATATCGAATTCGTCATCAGGTTCCAAAGCGGGCGTAGAAACTGGTGTCGGCTCTGGCGTGGGCTCTGGCGTCGGCTCAAGCGTTTCCTCGGGTATTGGCTCCGCATCGGCCGCAAGGCTTTCGGCAGCCGGGTTTGACACGAACATGATGAGAAGCACGACGATGGTTGCAACGACCAGCACTCCCGCTGCCAGCAGAAACGCAAGAATAGCCTTTGGCATGCCTGCACGGCCTTCTTCATATGATGCGCTCTCATCGGCTTTAGGCAGATTGACCGTTATCCTCGAAACCGGTATCTTTGCCAGCCTCGCACCGCAATGACGGCACTTGAGCTCACCATGGCTGTTGGGTGTTTTGCAGTTTGAGCAAACCATTTAGGACCTCCTGTACACAGTTCTCTTTGCACAGCTAAATGCAGAGACCTTTGCTGCTAGCTGATCACATCAGTTTTCATGACATCACGCAGAACCTTTGGCACATCCACGCCGCCGTCCTTGCGCTGGAAATTTTCAAGTATCGCCGCGACCGTGCGCCCGACTGCTAAGCCACTGCCATTGAGCGTATGCACAAATTCCGGCTTGGCGCCGGGTGCGCTGCGGTACTTGATGCTTGCACGCCGCGCCTGAAAATCCAAAAAGTTCGAACACGAGGATATCTCCACATAACGATTGTAGCTAGGCATCCACACTTCGATATCATAGGTTTTGGCAGACGCAAAACCAAGATCTCCCGTGCAAAGCTGCACCACGCGATAGGGCAGCTCCAGTTTCTGCAGCACCTTTTCTGCGTCCGCCACAAGTTTAAAAAGCTCATTGTCGGACTCTCCCGGCCGCACGAACTTGACAAGCTCGACCTTGTTGAACTGGTGCAGCCTTATCAGCCCGCGCGTATCGCGGCCAGCACTTCCGGCCTCTGCACGAAAGCAGGCGCTGTATGCGGCATGGTATACAGGCAGCTTTTCCAAGATGCTTTCGCGGTACATATTCGTCACGGGCACTTCGGCGGTGGGTATCAAAAAGTATTCGGTATCGGCGACGCGGAACGCATCTTCCTCAAACTTTGGCAACTGGCCTGTGCCCATCATCGAAGCGCGGCTGGCCATAAAGGGCGGAAAGACCTCGGTATATGGCCCTTCGAGCGTGTGCGTGTCTAACATAAAGCCGATAAGCGCGCGCTCAAGCCGGCTTCCCAGCCCCTTGCTGAAAGCAAAGCGTGCACCTGTGACTTTTGCAGCAGTTTCAAAATCGAGGATATCAAGCGCCGTGCCGATATCCCAGTGCGGCAGCGGTTGAAAGTCAAAGCTGCGCGGCGCGCCCCATTTTTTGACTTCCATGTTATCATTTTCGCTTGTGCCGTAAGGGACATCCTCACAAGGCTCATTAGGAGTGGAAAGAAGAAGCATCGCGATCTGCGCATCGATCTCGCTAAGCGCCAGATCTATGGCCTTTATTTCATCAGCCGCCTGCTTTAACTGCTCAAACAAAGCCTCGACATCTTCGCCGGCCTTCTTTTTTGCAGGCACCTGCTTTGAAGCTTCGTTGCGTTGTGCTTTGAGTGCTTCTGTTTTGACAATCAGCGTTCTGCGCTGACTATCAAGAGCAGCAATTTTTTCAACGACGCCTTTAACGCCGCGTTTTTCAAGGTTAACTTTGACTTGGTCGGGCACATTACGGATCCTTTTGATATCAAGCATAAAAACCTCTTTGTGCATGAAGAAAGGCTGGCGCTGATAATGGCTCTCCTCATTAAAAATCCAGTTTGTATTATCGCACAGATTTCCTTTTCATGCAACAAACTTCAATATTATTCTATTTTTTCGTTTTTGTTTCAAAGAAAAAGTGTCGTACAGCGTCAGTTTGCGTGTGTCTCACATACGTTCAGGCGCAGACACGCCGATCAGCCACAGCCCTGTTTTGATCGTTTGCTTGACGCATGCGGCAAGCTCAAGCCGCGCCGCCGTCTTTGCTTTGTCTTCATCAATGATGCGGTGTTCATAATAAAAGCGGTTCATCGCTTTGGCGAGCTCAATGATGTGCCGCGTGATCAGATAAGGTTCGTTCTTTTCGCACGCCCTGCGCACAGCATCGGGAAAGCCAAACAGCAGTTTCGCTGCAGCAAAAGCCTCTGTATTGTCAAGAGCGCTGTACTCCTTGTCTACAGCAGCAAAGTTAAGCTCCGCCCGCCGGAGCAGGCTTGCGCAGCGCGCATGCGTATACTGCACATACGGGCCTGTTTCGCCGTCAAAATTGAGCACACGGTCAAACGAGAACGTGATGTCCTTGATGCGCGCAGAGCAAAGCGTATCGAACACCACCGCTCCCACGCCCACTTCTTTGGCCACAGTATCCTTGTCTTCAAGCCCGGGTGATTTTTCTTCAATGATGGCACGCGTCTTTTCTATGGCTTTTTCGAGCACATCCTGCAAAAAGACAACTTTACCGCGCCGTGTCGAGAGCGTTCCGTCTTCGAGAGACACCATGCCGAACGCAACATGCTCAAGATCTTTCGCCCAGTCATAACCCATCAGCTCAACGATCTTGAACCACTGCCGAAAATGCAGATTCTGCTGATACGCCACAACATACAGGCATTTGTAAAAACCATACGTCTTTTTCCGGTAAAACGCCGCCGCGAGATCACGCGTGGAGTACAGCGTGGCACCGTCTGATTTTAATACGATACACGGCGGCAGCTCATCCCCGAGCCGCACAATGTAAGCCCCGTCTGAAAACTCCAGCAGGTTTTTCTCATTCAGCTCATCTATGATGGGCTGCATTTTATCATTGTAAAAACTTTCGCCCGCATAGCTATCGAAACGGACGCCGAGCATGTCATATATCATACTGACTTCTTTTAACGTCAGTTCCTTGAACCAGTTGAAAATCTCAAGCGCTTCTGCGTCTCCGTCCTCAATTTTTTTAAACCATGCGCGCCCTTCCTCATTGAGGCTCTCATTGATTTTTGCTTCATCATGGAAACGTACATAAAGTTCCAGCATCGCTGAAATGGCATTTTTTTCGATCTCCTCACGGCTGCCCCACTTTTTATACGCCGTGATCAGTTTTCCAAATTGTGTGCCCCAGTCTCCAAGGTGATTGATCCCAACGGGGACATATCCCAAGAAGCCATAGATCCGGTACAGCGCACTGCCGATGACAGTCGTGGAGAGATGGCCGATATGGAACGGTTTTGCGATGTTGATAGACGAATAATCGATGCAGACCACGCGCCCCGCACCAATTTCACTGCCGCCGAATTTTTCACCTTGTACGCTGACCTCTCTGAGCACGTCTTCGGCAAACTGCTTTTTATCAAGATAAAAATTGATATAGGCACCCACAGTTTTGACCATTGCCGCAAACGGGGGCGTTTCTATCTGTGCCGCAAGCTCCTGCGCGATGGCATGCGGCGCTTTGCGCAGTGTTTTGGCCAGGCGAAAACAAGGGAATGCATAATCTCCCATGGAGGCGTCTGCAGGTATCTCAACCAGCTGCACCGCCTCTTGTACATCTATGCCGGCGGCCTGCGCCACCGCTTTGGCTATCGCGCTTTTGTAATCCATATTATTTGCCCTTTGATATTCGAATTCACGGTTAAAAGGATAACACATGGCCATGCGTTGTGCAATGCGTAAACGCAAAACAAAAAAAGCCGCTCAAGTCGAACAAGCGGTTTAATAACCGTAATGTTTGCTACCGTTCTTCGCGGAAATAAGCCTTTCCAAGGCTGCCGGGCGGCGGGTTTTTGCTTGACCTGCGGACAGACACGAACACAAGCACGGCTATCGTCACGGCATACGGCAGCATATCGACAAACTGCGTCGGCACGCTGATCCCAAGTGACTGGAACTGAAACCCGATGATACGCAGTGCCCCGAACAGGTAAGCCCCGATAATGGCGCGCATCGGATTCCACATGGAGAAGATAACGAGCGCGACGGCTATCCAGCCCATGCCCGCCGTAATGCCGGGCTGCCATGTCGGGCTGTAATAAAGCGACAGATATGCCCCTGCCATGCCGGCTAAGATCCCGCCGATACTGATGTGTAAGTATTTTTGCGCATTGACCCTTATGCCCGCTGCGTCAGCTGCACCCGGGTTTTCGCCCACGGCGCGAGCACGCAGCCCCATCGACGTCCTGCCAAGGTATATCCACATCAGCACCGCGGCCGCATACCCGAAATAGACGAGCACGCTCTGATTGAAAAGCGCCTGGCCGATCACGGGAATGCTGCTGAGAAGCGGTATGTTTACACGCTGAAAGAAAGAAGTCACATTTGTGGAAAGCGTCTGTCCGGTCACCGTCATGCCGATAAAATTGGCAAGCCCCGTTCCGAAAATGGTCAGTGAAAGGCCGGAAACCACTTGATTTGCACGCAGCGACACGGTCAAAAAGGCATAGATCAGCGCACCGGCGCCGCCAGCCGCCATGCCAGCAAGCAAAGCCAATACAGGGCTGCCGGATGCCATGCCGGCCACAAATGAAAATGATGCACCGAGCAGCATCATGCCTTCTACGCCAAGATTTAAGTTCCCCACCTTTTCCGTCAATATCTCACCGAGCGTAGCCAGAAGCAGAGGCGTGCCTGATGCTATCGTAGCGACCAGAAAAGAAGTTAATATATCCATGGCTATTTTCCTCCTTTTGCCGCAGTGCGCACCAGCCTGTACCGAAGGAAGAACTCACTTCCCAGCACGAACAGCAGAATGAGCCCCTGAAACACCTGGGCCGCTGCGCTCGGAATATTATAAGCCGTTTGTATGAAATTGCCGCCCTGTATCAGGCCTGCAAAAAGTATGCACACGATGCCTATGCCAATGGGATGAAGGCGCGCCAGCCATGCCGTGATGATCGCTGTATAGCCGTAGCCTGCGGACAGGTTGACATTGAGCGTGCGCTCGACCCCTGTGGCCTGTATCATACCAGTAAGCCCTGCGAGCGCGCCGCCGATGCAGACAGTCAGCACCATCGTGCGCGGCACATTGATGCCCGCGTAGCGTGCAGTATCCACCGACTCGCCGATGACCTGGATACGGTATCCGCCCTTGCCTCTGGTGGTGAACACATACATCACCGCGATCAGGACAACGGCGATGATCCAGCCGATATGCAGCCCGAATACACGCGGAAGCAGCACGCGCTGGTCAAACATCGCGATTTTGGCAAACCCGTATCCATCAGGGTCTTTCCAGGCGTTGTACTGCAAGAATTCTATGAACTTGAGCGCCACATAATTGAGCATCAATGTCACGAGCGTCTCATTGGTGCCCCATTTTACTTTGAAAAGCGCAGGGATGCCTGCCCATACGGCACCTGCGGCAAAGGCACTTAAAAACATGGCCGGAAACAGCAGCCAGGGCGGCCAGTGCGCACAAAACAGCGCAAAGTATGATGCGGCGAAAGCGCCCATGCAGATCTGCCCCTCCGCACCGATGTTCCAGAATTTCATACGGAAGGCAATCGAAATGCCAAGCGATGTGATCACAAGAGGGATTGCAAACTCAAGCGTTTTGATGATCCGCCGTTCCGTACCGAATGCACCGTCAAAAACCGAAGCGATGGCAGTAAACGGGTCATAGCCCGCAATGGCGAGGAACCCCATACCCACCGCAAGCGCGCCGACGACCCCAGCGAGCCTGATCAAAAACGCTCTTCTTGCACTTATGCTGTCGCGCGCAATGATCCTCATTGTAAACTCTCCATATTCTGCCCCACCATCATAAACCCCAGCGCCGTCTTGGTGATCTGCCGCGCATCGACGATACCGGTCACGCTGCCTTGGCACAGTACGAGTATGCGGTCGCAAAGCTGCATGAGCACATCAAGATCTTCCCCGACGTAAATGATGCCCGTTCCTGCCGCTTTGCGTTCTCCTATCAGCGCGTAGATCTGCATCGAAGCACCGATGTCGAGCCCTCGCACAGGATATGCCATGATCAGAAGCTTCGGGTCTGATTTGAGCTCGCGGCCAACGAGCACCTTTTGAATATTGCCGCCTGAAAGACGGCTCACCTGAAAGCCGATGCCCGGAGTATCAATAGCAAGCTGTTTGACAACGTCGCGCGC
>Ga0351884_1011_pt1 | contig 30694 bp, 26 predicted proteins | sample BONcelFGM3001F15_FD_206773 | JGI IMG/M metagenome (GOLD analysis project Ga0351884, IMG submission 206773) | Enriched cells from coal bed in the Powder River Basin, Montana, United States - BONCAT cells FGM rep3 HSBNCT.FGM.300.1.F15 ...
ATCTCGTTCTGGATTTCGATGCCCAGTTCGGTGAAGTACGCGCTGTAGCCGCCCACCTTGACGATGAGGTCGCGGTGCTGCTGCGGGTCATGCTGAGCCGCGCGCATCATTTCCGCGGACACGACCGTGGGCTGGAGCTGCGCGCCGCCCAGGGCGAAGTAGGTGCGGATCAGGGCCGCCCATTTGGCGCGCGAATCATGCTCTTTACCGAGTGCGGACGGGTGGAATTTCATGTTAACCGCCGCGCCCAGCATATCGCGGAAATCCAGGGCGGCCACGGAACGCATGGCGCCTGTGACCCCGTTTGTCTCCACATTGTAGGGGTTGCAGCTTGCGGCGTAGGGCATGGCCGCGCGGCGGCCGTCGGGCGTGGCGATGCTCACGCGGCCGTCGATGGTGTGCGTGATCATGCTGATCACGTACGGCACGAACGGCGCGCCCTTGGGCGATGTGTACTTGTAGGTTTCCTTAAACAGGGCCGTGGTCATGCGGCGCGCCAGGGCGTCCACTTCGGGATCGCCGTTGCCCCACTTGCCGCCCACGGCCTCGATCTGTTCTATGATATGCTCATGGCCCACGTAGTTGCTGTCGATGGCGGCCACGAGTTGCTCAAGAGTGAATGCTTTTTTCTCGAACACGAGCTTGTTAATCACGTGCAGGGAATCCACCACATTGGCGATGCTGTTGATGAAAGACACGCCCGTGAGGTCATAATCAGCGCCGCCCTGGGTGATGTCCCTGCGGGACTCCAGGCACCCGTGCATGAAGGCCGAGATGCAGGGCGCGGGCATGGTTTCGCGGTACAGTTCGTCGCGCAGGTTCGATGCTTTGGCCAGAACCTCCACCTGGTGGCGCGCCTGGGTGAGGAAGGCCTCCAGGAACTGCTCAAAGGTTGTGAAATCCTCGAGCGCGCCGGTTTTAAGCCCCACATTGCGGATGCGGCCCATGAGGGTCTGCGAATCCCCGTTGCGCAGGGTCATGTCCAGAAGCCGGCTGAGCAGAATGGCGTTGGCGCTCATGCTGCCGGTCTTGCCCGGACACTCCATTTCCACGCAACCCATGACCGCGTAATCCCGGGAATCCTCCTCGGAAAATCCGCGGCGGCTCATGGCTTCCACGTTTACATCGTCGTTGAACAGGGACAGGTTGGAGCATCCGTTGTGCAGGGCGTCGGCCACGGCCAGGAGCAGTTCCTCGGGCGCGTCCCTGTGCACGCGCAGCGATACATTTGTAACCGCCTTGGAACGGCTCGCGGCGTCTATGAAAAGATATGTGAGTGCGTTGGTGCCGTCTGTTCCATCGGGCTTGACCCCGCCGATGGTGATGGGGATGGAGCCCAGGTAACGGTGATAAAAATTGCTTAGAATATTGGATTCGGGCCTGATGTTCTGAGACATGGCTTTGAGGAGCAGTTCTTCAAGAAGTTCACGCGCATCATCGGGCGTGATGCGCCCGGCGGCCAGGTCGCGCTCATAATAGGGCAGAAGGATCTGGTCCATGCGGCCGAAGCAGTGCAGGTTGATTGGGTGCGCGATTTCCACGGCTGTTTTCACGGTCCAGGATGCCTGCACGGCTTCGCGGAACGTGCGGGGCGGCTGCATGGGCGTGTGGCGGCAGATGTCGCGCATGAGCTCCAGCTCGGCGCGGCGTGCGGAATCAGGTTCTGTTCCAGCGGCCAGGTCCAGGGCGTCGGCCAGGCGGCGCGCATAGATCATGGCGCCCTCGATGGCGATGTCCATGGACCGCAGAGTGTCCCGTTCGTCTTCGGACAGGTCGTGGCCCTGGAGCGCGGCGCGCACATCGCCCTGCATGGCGGCCAGGCCTTTTTCCAGAATGGTTTCAAAGTCAATAATCACATGGCCCTGAATGGTTGCCACCGTGGCGCAGGGCGAAACCATGGTGGTCTGCCGCGACGTGTTGGCGGGCAAAGCCTGGGAGAAATCGCGCATGTCCCCGCCGATAAGATCCGAGGAGTCAAATTCCTTCTGAAGCCGGTCGGCAAGGCACTTGCCCTTCCAGTAGGGCAGCAATTTGGACTTGAGCAGCTTTTTGTTTTCCGGGGTGATGGTGTAGCGGTTGATCTTGCGCTCGGTCATGGTGTCAAAACCCAGGTCCATGGGCTGCGGGCCCATGGCGCGGGTGAGGCGTACGTTTCTGATGGTATCAGCCAATTGCCTTTTAGCCACAAGATAAGACAGGGTGCCGGCAAAGGATTTTACGCGGAATTTAACCATGTCCCGGCGGTCCAGCTCGGTTTCCAGCACGCTGTTGTACTCGCCGCGCTCGATGGGGATGGGTATACCCAGGAACTGCTCGGTCCAATACCCGGCGATGCGGTCATCCGGGTCCACGTGCATGCCCATGTTCTCGTATACATTCTTCATGGCCAGGGCCACGCGCACAGCAAGGGGTTCGTCGGCCGTGCTTTTCCAGCTTTCTGTATACAGCCGGGCGCGCTCTGTGGAGATCACGGGCACGTCCTCGATATATCGCCCTCTGAGGCGGTCAATGCGATTCTCTTTCACCTTGGTCGCCACGGTCATGGCGCATCACATCCTTTTATGCTTCGTATTCCTGAAGATAGGCGTCCAGGATCGTATTGAGCATTTCGTGCAAATGCTCGCGGCGCTCGGCCAGGGCCTTTTTGCCCATGGGGTCCACACCCCACAGCGGGCCCAGCACGGGCGCATACGTATAGTAATTGATTGCCATTCCAAAAATCGTCATGAAAAAGTGGCGGGCGGACAGGGGTCCGTCCTTGCGCAGCATGCCCCCGAACACGGTGAGGCCCCACTGGTACAGGGGCGCCATGTACTGCATGATCTTGTCCAGGTTGCGGGACGAGGAGCAGATCTCGCGCTGAATGAGGCGTGAGTAGCCCGGATTGTCTTCAATAAAATCCAGGTACGCGTCAATGCCCGCGTGGATGCGCTCATGCGTGGTGCGCGCTCCATTGCCCATGGCGTCCATCAGGGCCTGGGCCTGGTTCCGGTAATACCGGTCCAGCACCGCGTCGAACAACTCCTGCTTGCTCTTGAAATAGTAGAACACGAGCGCCTTGGTCACGCCCGCGTGCTGCGCCACGTCATTCACGCTCACACCGTCGAACCCGCGCTTCACAAACAACTCTTCGGCGGATTCCATGAGCCGCTCCTGAGTCTCCACGCCCTTGTCGTAGCGCTCGTGAGCCCTGGTGTTCGCAACCTTGTTTTTTGTGTTTGACGACATATTGTCCGCCCGTATTTCTTTTCCTGATTTCTTTGGCCGAACCCTTGACCGTTCGGTCAGTTTCTGATAACATATTAACCGTTCGGTCAAATAGTGTCAAGCCGGGCGTTAAAATATTTTCATGGGGAAGGGCAGACCATCCCCCCCCCGCTAAGAAATCAAAGGAGTAAACAACTAATGAAAACACTGGTAACCGGACCCGACGGACTTCTGGGCAGCAATATCGTACGCACGCTTCTGGACGCCGGGCACGAGGTCCATGCCCTGGTGCACCCGTCGAGCCGCTCCACCACTCTGGACGGCCTGAGCGTGCAGATTTTTCAGGGAGACATTCTGGATCAAAACAGCATCGCGGCAGCCATTGCGGGCTGCGATAATGTAATTCACGCTGCGGCCAGCACAGCCATGTACCCGCCGCGCGACCCAAAAATCACAACCATTAACGTGGACGGCACGCGCAACATGCTCGAAGCCGCGGAAAAACAGGGCGTCAAACGCTTTGTACACATCGGGTCGGCCAGCTCGTTCGGGTTCGGAACCATGCTCCAGCCCGGAACAGAGGAATCCTCTTATAAATATAAAAAGTACGGCCTGGCATATTACGACTCCAAACTCACAGCTCAAAAACTCGTGCTGCAACATGTGAAAGAAGAGAAGATCGATGCCGTGGTTGTGAACCCCACATTCATGTTCGGCCCATTTGACTCTGGCCCCAGTTCGGGCCGCATGCTCCTGAAATTCAAGGAAATCCCGTTCCCCGTGTATCCGCCGGGCGGGCGCAATTTCGCGGATGCGCGCGACGTGGCCGCGGGTGCTGTGGCCGCCATTGCCAAAGGCCGCACCGGCGAATGTTACATTCTGGGCAACCGCAACATGGACATGAAAGACTTCTTCGCCCTGGTCGCTGATACAGTTGGTGAAAAGGCCCCGAACATCCCCCTGCCCGAATGGGGCATGCTTTTTGCGGGCGCTGTGGGAACGGCCATCGGCCGGATTGACAAGAACGCCAAACCCGAAGTCACCTGGGAAATCGCTCTGAGCGGCAACACCGGCAGCTACTACAGCGCGGCCAAGGCCATTCGCGAACTCGGCCTGCCCCAAACGCCTGTGGAAAAAGCGCTTGAGGATGAATGGCGCTGGCTCAGTGACAATGGGTATGTGGCGCCCAGGCGCAAACTTATCGATATGCTGCGCAAAGGAGACTGAACATGGCTGGCAAGGCACTGGAAGGAAAAGTCGCACTGATCACGGGCAGCAGCCGGGGCATCGGCCTGGCCACAGCGCACGAACTGGCGCGGCGCGGTGCGCGCATCGTGCTCAACGGGCGCGGCGGCGAGCGCCTGGATAACGCCCTCAAATCCCTGGAATCCCAAGGCGCCGAAGTTATTGCCGCGCCAGCGGATGTCACGGACCCGGACGCGTGCCGGGCCATGATCGATAAAGCCGTGGACACGTTCGGCCGGTTCGATATCCTGGTCAACAACGCGGGCCTGTCCATGCGCGCCAATCTCGAAGACCTGGATGCGGCGACCTGTAAAAAAATTCTGGACATTAATATACACGGGTGCGTATACCCCACCCTGTTCGCGATTCCGCAGTTGAAACAGAACAAGGGCAGCGTAGTGTTCACGTCCAGCATCGCCGGGCTCATCGGCCTGCCCACGGCGTCGCTGTACTGCGCGGCTAAGACCGGGCTGCGCGGATTTGCGGACTCCCTGCGCTGCGAGCTGGCGCCCGCGGGCGTGCATGTGGGCGTGGTGTTCGTGGGGTTCACGGAAAACGACCCGGAAAAAACCGTGGAAGGCGCAGGCGGGCAGGCCGTATCTCCGGACCGCCCCGGATATATGTCACAAAAAGAGGTGGCGCACGCATTCGCGGACCTGATTCAGCACCGCCGCCGCCAGGTGGCGCTTACGCCCGTGGGCAAATTCGCAAAATTCGCGGCCTGGCTGTCCCCGGAATTCGTGGAAAAAACCATCATCTTCAGCCGCCGCACAAACCTGTCTGAAAAACTGGGGATTCGTTAGGCAAAACAGAGCAAAACAGAATGCAGAGTCTTCGACGACTCTAAAAACCTTAAACCTTTTTTTTCAAGGGGTTTCTTGAGAATCCCCCCCCAAACATTCAATGGGCAATTCCCCGACAAAAAACATGTCGGGCAATTGCCTTTTTGGACTATTGCCAAAAAACCCATGACAATCCTATAAAGACATTACTGCTGCTCGTTCAATGAAAATGCCTTGCCCGCGCTCCCGGGCTTCCAGCCCGCACCGCACGGCGATGGAAAAAGCCCAACGCTACCCGATGCGCGAGATACTGTTCAAGATCGGCGCGCGTATTTTCATCACCGTGCGCCAGGTTTGGACACATAATTTCAATGCGCATCGGTTCAGTGAAATATTTGAGACAGCCGTGAAAAAGATACGGCGCCTGTCACGTGTCGAAACATAGACGCGACGCGCGCCTGTACTACTTGGAATCGGGAATGAGTTCGCCGCCGGAATCGAGAAAATCGATGAAGCGCCGCATGTCGGGCGCTGGCGGTGCGGTGAAGGTGAGGCGCTCGCCCGTGCGCGGGTGGTTGATGGCCAGGGAGCGGGCGTGCAGGGCCTGGCCCTGGAGCATGTCCAGGGCGGACTGAATGGCCAGGCGCACGGGGTGGTCCATGCGCATGCCCATGCGGAAATTATCTCCGCCGTAAAGCTGGTCCCCGGCCAGGGTATGGCCGATGTGTTTCATGTGCACGCGCACCTGGTGCGTGCGGCCCGTGTGCGGATGCACATCCACCACGCTGAAGTAGGTGTATTCTTTTTCACATGTCCATTCGGAGACAGCGTCTTTGCCTCCTTTGGGTACGACTTTCATGCGCTTGCGGTTTTTTGGGTCGCGTCCGATGGGGCCGTCCACGGCGCCGCGCTCGGTGCGCATTTTGCCATGCACGATAGCCATGTAATGCTTGTCCACGGTGCGTGCGTTGAACTGCGCGGACAGGGTCTGGTGCGCGGTGTTATTGCGGGCGATGACCATGACGCCGGACGTGTCTTTATCCAGGCGGTGTACGATGCCGGGCCGCAGTTCGCCGCCGATGCCGCTCAGAGAATCGCCGAAACGGAACATGAGGGCGTTGACCACGGTGCCTTCGGGAAAGCTGGACGCGGGGTGCGCGGGCACGCCCTTTTGCTTATTGATCACGATGATGTAGTCGTCCTCATAGAGCACGTCGAGGGGGATGTCCTGGGCCACGAGATCGGTTGGCCGCAGGGGCGGCAGGTCCAGCACCACGTAGTCGCCGGTGCGCACCGTGGCCGAGGGCTTGCAGCGCTCGCCGTTGATGGTGGCGCCGCCCTGCTTGATGACGTGGGTGATGTACGAGCGGCTGATGTGCAGGAAAATGGAACGGAGAAAGGAGTCCAGGCGCGGGGCGTCGCACTCGGCCTCAACAGTCAGCCGCAGCCCCGGGTCTTCGTCAAATGGTTGTGCGCCGTCATGGTCTTCATGCCTCATCCGGGACCTCCGCCTGTTTTTTCCATTTGAGGCTGTAGAGCAAAATGCCGCCCAGGATCATGGCCATGCACAGCCACTGGCCCATGGTGAAGCCCCAGTACCAGACGATGGCGGTTTCGCCGCGCCGATACTGTTCCATGATGAAGCGGGTGATACCGCTGAGGATGAGCCAGAAGGCCATGAGGTCGCCGTCTTTGCGCTTGAACCGTTTCAAGGGGCCGATGAGCAGGGCCATGATGGTGAGATTGAAGGCCAGGTCGTACAGTTGCGTGGGGTGGCGCGGAATGCCGTCATGCAGCGCAGGGAACACCACGCCCACGTGGCTGTGCGTGGGCCGGCCGTAGCAGCAGGCATTGAGGAAGCAGCCGATGCGGCCAATGGCCAGGCCCAGGGCCAGGGCAGGGGCCACGGCGTCGCCCAGGCGCCACACGATAATGTTGCGCCGCTTGCAGAACCACAGCCCGGCCAGAACGCCGCCCACCACGCCGCCGTGGAACGACAGCCCGCCCTCATAGATCTTCATCATGGCCGCGGGGTCCCCGTGGTAATCGCTCCAGTTGGTCAAGATATAACCCACGCGGCTCATGACAATGGCCAGGATGATCACGTAAATGGCCAGGTCCAGAACTTCATCCACTGTGATCCCGACCTTGCGCGCTTCCCATGATGTGAGCGCAATGCTGAAAAGGAATGCAAAGGACAGCATCACGCCGTACATGAAAATGGGCAGGGGCCCGAACGCATGGCCGAATAATATAAACCTTGGAATTTCCGTTAGAATCGGATGCATAAGTTTTTCGCGTTTCGCCTCGTGTCGTCAATCTAAAATATAACGTGCATTGCAAAAAATAAAGGCTTGAGAAAACAAAAGTGCGGGCGCGGCGCTCTCAAAGAGCGTCTATGGCGTCGCGGAAAGCACGCGCGGCTTCCTGGAAAGATCCGGGTTCTTTGCCAGCCACGATGGCGCCGATCATGAGTCCCGTGACCACAGGCCCGGCGGCCCCGGGCATGGAATAAAGGGCGCGCACCTGGTCCGGCCGGATCTTCTTTTGCGTGGGCACAATCACGTGGCCCTTGAACCGCTGTTTCACGGCCCGGTAGGTTTCAAAATCTTCGGGCGTCAAATCCTGGCCGTACAGGGTGTAGTCCACCACCGAGGCTTCGATCATGTGGATACGGGTGTCCGCGGCCAGCATATCCACCTCATCCATGGCGAACCCGTGGCCGATGGCGGGCATGGGGTCCAGGCCGGGCGTGTCCAGATATCCGGGGTCCGGGATATGGGTATGGTAAATATCCAGGAAGCCGATGCCCATGGCCGCGAGTTCGGCCAGTTCATGCGGCGCGGCGCAGGTCGCATCCGTGCCCGGCATCACGCCCGCCGCGCACCCGAAGTCCCGGACGCACGACAAAATTTCCGCAATAGCCGATTTTTCTTCATTGAAAGAACCGAAATGCGTGCCGCTGGCCGCGTGGGACACGTTGAGGTGCACTTTCACGGCGTGCGCGCCGCCCTTGCAGGCTGCGTGCGCCAGCCGCGGGTCATTGCGCGGCAGACTCGCGATTAACACCATTTTTTCCCGCTCAAACAATTGCTTCATGGCTCCCATGGCCGCATCCCCCAGTTTCGCATGCGCACACGCGGCGCGCTTGAACAATGCCTCATTATAATCCATTCTTTTTTTTACGCGCCATATTTTATCCGCGCAGTTGCAAAACACCAGTTAAAACGATAAAATGCCCGTGATGGAACTTACGACTCTGGCTTACGTTGCCCTGATTATTATTGCTTGTGCAAGTATTGTAATTGCAATCGGATTTGTGTTTCTGGTCAAAGCCCTGCTGCAAAACACACAAGTAATACAATCAGCGGTCAGCCACCTGGACAAGAATCTGAACCAGGCTCTGGAAAGCGTTCAGAAATCCATAAACGATGTGAACGTGATTACTAAGCGGGTCAGCGAGCAAATGGATCGCGTGGATTCCATCGTAGGGAATATCGAAACCGCCACCGGCGACGCGCGCCACAGCGTGCACATGGTCAACAGCACTGTGGTGCCCATGCTGGCCAATCTGCACGGAGTCATGGCGGGTGTAAAAAAAGGCGTAGACACATGGAAAGCAAGCGCCGCGGAGGAAGTGTATGAGCCCGAACCGCCCAACCAGCACTGAACCGTGCTCCGGAGACGCCGCGAGCCCGGTGCTTACTTTCGCGGCATGGTTCGCCGTGGGCCTGGCCGCAGGAACAGCCGCAGGCCTGATTCTGGCCCCGGCGCCCGGGCGCGACACGCGCGAAGCCATCACCGCGCGCGCTGGCTACGCCGGCGAATCGGCGCGCCTGTATCTGGACAAGGCGCGCGACATGGCACGCAGCTTCGTGGAAACAGCCCAGGAACAGGCCACGCGCCTTTCCGAAGCCATGGCCGCGGGCGTGGAAGAAGCACGCCGCATCAGGGACGACCTTTCCGATTTGGATTCGCAACAGGAAACACACGGCTCATCGCATCCGGAAGAGGAGGCGTGACTGTGGAAGCAGACAATGTCCAGAAAGTGGTTAACCGGCTCAAAGATATCCCAACCCTGCCTTCGGTTATCCACAAGATTATTGAAATCGTGGACAGCCCCAACACCTCGGCGTCGGACCTCAATAAAGCCATTTCCATGGACCAGGCCCTGAGCGCCAAAGTGCTCAAACTTGTAAACTCAGCCTTTTACGGCTTCCCAAAGAAAATCGAAACCCTCACCCAGGCCATCGTCATCCTGGGCTTCAACACCGTGCGCAGCCTGGCCCTCAGCATCTCCATGGTGGACTTCCTCACCGGGCGGCCCGGCAAGCACCAGATCAACTACAGCGAATTCTGGAAGCACAGCATCGGCGTATCCATCATGGCCCGCGCCATCGCCAAAAAATCCTTCCCGCCCCTGGCCGAGGAATCCTTTGTGGCCGGCCTTTTGCACGACATCGGAATCCTTATCTTAGACCAGTTCCTGCCCAATGAGTACTCCAAACCCATTGCATTAATGCACGAAGAAAAAATACCCCTTTACCAGGCGGAACAAAAGGCTCTGCAAATCACCCACTGCGAGGTGGGCCGCATGCTGGCCGTGAAATGGAATCTGCCCGATACTCTGCTCCACGCCATCGCCTACCACCACAACCCGTCGCCCACACGCGACCACTTCGCCATCACCGCGGTCATTCATGCGGCCAATGTGGGCGCCAAAATCCTCAGACTCGGCGGAACCGGCGACGAAGATTACATCCGCGCATTCCACATCAGCGACGAAGCGCGCCGCGTGCTGCACCTGGACATCGAGTTCCCCGAAGACCTGCGCGAGTATGCGGAACAGGCGCTCGTCGAGGGTGAAGAATTCATTGCCACAATAACTAAAAAATAGATTCTTGCGCTGTGTTGCTCAGGGTTGCCCCAAACACCGCGTGCATTTCGCGTTTGCGGAAAGGGCAGGGCGGCGCGGCCCCGCGCCCGAAATCCCGCGCTGGCTCGTTCCTGCGGGGTTTTATGAGGCGAGCATGCATCAACATGCATGGGGCATCAAGCGCCGGGTGCTTCCTTGCCGCCGCCAACCCGCGGATACGGCAAGCTTCGCTGTTGCGCAATGGATCGAATCCTTCGATGTTGTCCGATTGTTGAAAGCTTTTCAGAATTCGGGAAACAGATATAGATTTAAAAAAAGCATTCCGCTTTGCGGAAATGTCTTCGGATGAAACCGCACGGACGAGCGGTGAATTCCGGGATATGGCCGGAATGCAGCTTACGATCCCGAATCTCGCCCCCGTGTATGCCGATTATGCGACGTTACCCGGATGATGGATTTCACTGCTGCGGTTCCTTGTCCGCATGGCCGCCTCCAGGCAAACCATGCCGGGCCGGCCCATGGCATTGAGCCATTCAAATTGCCGGGACAGAATATGCGCGCCGCGAATATATGCTTCTGAAAAATCCATATAAAATGCAGGATGCGGCCACCGGATCGCGCCGCCGCCAGGCAATACTTTGCAGAAAATTGGCATGCAACCGAAATCAAGCGCCATTGCGAATCCGTGAAGCTTATCGAACACGCGCACGGAGACATTCGGCGATGCCTCTATTTATCATCCGTTTTGGACGTTATCAAATGGTTGTGTGCACAGGCTGCGAATCCGGCGCGCCGATTTCATGGCCACTGAATTATAATTCAGAAATCCCCAAAGCCGTATCGGTTCTAAGCGATTTTCAGGCGCCGCCTAAGGGGTTAATACCTTTGAAATTAAATTCGCAAATTGAATATAATCCATTACTCTCATTGCATAGCAGCCACAATCCAAGCCAACATAAATAATTGAAGATTTCACACCGGATTTCCATGTAATCTTCACAGGCTCATTCCATAAAGCAATCGTCAACGCAATCGCCGGTATGATTTTTACCGTGCTGTTGTCTGAAATTTTTATAGCTAATCCGCAAGCAATCCTTTTTCAGGTTTCCCCGGGCTGCCAGCACACAAAGTTGTTAAAAATGTTTTCATGCCGTGCACGATGAGCGGAATTGTAATAAATCCAGGTCATAAGACGATGAGGCCCGAATATGCCTGGAATGCCATACCGCGATATCCATTTTGTATTAAAGCAACGTTTAATACAATTTTTAAATTCACACACAGCCAATTGTCAGATAATGTCGAATTTTCGTATGATACCCTCTCTGATGAACATGCCACTAAAGTGTCCGGCGTAAACCTGCCCGCTGCAGGTGGAGGCAGAGCGAAAATCGGGAATCCCAACTGTGACAACGTTGTCAATATTGCAGACCCGGTACCATTAAAACCTGGATTTGGAAAAAATGAAGGGGAAGATGGATATCAGGTTTATCTGGACTTTGACGGCAATGGAGTCATTGATGTTGCAGATTTCTGGTGCTGAAAAAATACTTCGGCAATGATCTGCCTGAAGCACTGGATAGGAATAGTTCCCTGTGAAACCATAAGCTTCTCATCGCATCAGTCTTCTACATCACATTTTCGCGTCTCGTCTTCTGTCACATCTGCGTACTGGTTGTATGTGGCTTGCGCGTGCATGTGATATCTAATTGCTGTCTGTTTCAATTTCTCTCTATTACGAAAAGGCTCACTATTTAATCCAGCATATTACATATTTGATTTAAAACAACCTAAATCCGTTAGCGAATCGCTATATGCGGCCACAACAGGCGCACACGACCGCCGCTCAAAATATACAAATGAATGCCATATAAATTGGTAGACATATCAAAATATAAACAGCAACAAAATGCGGCCTGTCAGGCGTGGTGCGTCATCCCTGTTAGGAACGTATAGGCTATTATTTCTTCCCCAACTGATTTTTGACGAAGTTGAGTTTGCCGCCGGCGATGAGAATTTCGCGCTCGCGGGCTGACACTTCGCAGCGCACGATGATCTCGGCGCCGTCCACGGTGATGGGGAATTCCTGCATGCCGTCTTCAAGATGTTTGCGCACGTCGTCCATTTTTACCTTGGCGCCGACTTTGATTTTGGCGTGGTCGGCCGGGTCCTTGAACACCAGGGGCAGGATGCCGAAGTTGATGAGGTTGGCCTTGTGGATGCGCGCATAGCTTTTGACGATTTTGGCCCGGATGCCCAGGAAGCGCGGAGCCAGGGCCGCGTGCTCGCGCGATGAGCCCTGGCCGTAGTTTTCGCCGCCCAGAATGAATCCGCCGCCCTTTTCCTTTGCCCTGGCGGGCAGGTCCTTGTCGATACGGGTAAAGGTGAATTCGCTGATTGCCGGGATGTTGCTGCGCAGTTTGAGCACATCGGCCCCGGCCGGCATGATTTCGTCGGTGGTGGTGTTGTCCGGCGCGGATAGCAGAATTTCGCCCTCCAGGCTCTGGGCAAGGGGGTCGAAGTCCATGAGGGACACCACGTTCGGGCCCTTGACCAGCTCGACCTTGGCGGCCTCGTCTGCGGGCAGGGGGAAGATGATGTTGCTGTCGTCGGTGAGGAATGTATCGGGATCCTTGACCTCGGGATATGCGCCCAGAGTGCGCGGGTCCGTGATCTTGCCGGTAAGGGCTGCGGCCACGGCTGTTTCCGGGCTGCACAGGTACACCTGGTCCCCGTCCGTGCCGCTGCGTCCCGGGAAATTGCGCGGGAACGTGCGCAGGGACACGATGCCCTTGCCCGGAGCCTGGCCCTGGCCGATGCAGCCCAGGCACCCGCTCTGCTGGATGCGCACGCCCGCCTTGCTGAGGGTGGTGACGCCTCCGGCTTCGGCCACGTTCATGAGCGACTGGCGGCTGCCGGGATTCACGTCCATTTCCACGTTTTCATGCACGACCTTGCCCTCAAGGGCTTTGACCACGATCATGAGGTCGCGGTACGAGGAGTTCACGGATGAGCCCGTGATGACCTGGCCCACTTCGAGGCCCGCCATTTCCACAACGGTTTTCACGTTGCCGGGCGAGGACGGACACGCGAGCATGGGTTCCACTTCGCTGAGATTCAGTTCCGTGACCATGTCATATTCCGCGCCCTCGTCGGCCTTGATTTCGCGCCACACCTGCCCGCGTCCCTGGGCTTCAAGAAACGCCTTGGTGCGGTGGTCGGACGGGAACATGGTGGATGTGGCGCCCAGTTCCGTGCCCATGTTGCCGATGGTGCCGCGGTCGGACGCGGACAGGGTTTCCACGCCCGGGCCGAAGTATTCGAGAACCATGCCCACTGCACCTTTGACGTCGTAGCGGCGCAGCATTTCGAGGATCACATCCTTGGCCGAGACCCAGGGGCTGAGCTTGCCGGTGAGATGTATGCCATGGACTTTGGGGCATTTGAAATAGAACGGCATGCCGGCCATGGCGAGGGCAACATCCAGGCCGCCCGCGCCGATGGCGAGCATGCTGATGCCCGCGCCCGTGGGCGTGTGGCTGTCCGAGCCCATAAGGGTTTTGCCGGGTTCGCCGAAGCGTTCGAGGTGAACCTGGTGCGAAATGCCGTTGCCGGGACGTGAAAAATGCACGCCCCATTTTTTGGCTGCGCTCTGCAGGAACCGGTGATCGTCGTGGTTGCGGTAGTCCACCTGGAGCAGGTTGTGGTCCACATAGCTGGCGGACAGGTCCGTGCGCACGCGGTCCAGGCCCAGCTTTTCAAATTCCAGGTACACCATGGTGCCTGTGGCGTCCTGTGTGAGGGTATGGTCGATGCGGATGACGATATCGCTGCCGGGCTTGAATTCGCCCTCCACCAGGTGGTCGCGGATGATTTTTTCGGTAACGGTCATGGGTTTCATAAATGCGCTCCTCATATGTGATTAATCTTAACTTATGCAAAATAAATGCAGTTACAAAACATCGCAGACAATTATATTGTTCCATCATAAGCTGCGCAATCATTCTCACTGTTTGAGTCTTTGGCTGTTGAAAATGTCTCACACAGAAAAATCGCCTGGAATGCAGGGGCGCGGCATGGATGCTGCGTGCCCCGCTCAGACGAAACGAATCGATGGTTTTTAAAAGTGGATGCATTGGACCTGCAAGGCCCTGATTTTCAGGCGACCCTTCGGCCGCACCCCGAGCGCCCAGCAGGTCAAATTCCTTGTCAAAGAAAATCCATGTGGGATTAAGCGCCGCGGCACTGCGGTTGAGCGCTTTTCCGCTTCAGAAAACAATTTCGCGGTAACCGCCCTTGAACCAGAACACGAAATAGGAAGGATCTTCCACGCAGCCGTTGCTCATAAGAAACCCTGGGCGGCGGCTTTGCAGGGCGAAACTCACCTCGGATGCATCGGCCCACATGGGGAGCTGCTCGGCGAGGGCCTGGCGCTCGCCTTCGGTGAAGGGCGCAAGGATGACGGGGTCGCGCGCCACAGTGGTGTAGGGGTCGTGGTCCGGGCCTGCGCCGGGCGGCACTTCACAGGCCTGCATTTCAAAAACGTATGCCTGGCTTTTATCCGGGGCGATGACCTCCCAGCGCAGTACGCGGTGCAGGGGGTCGCCGGTGAAGGCGATGGTTTCCGGGGTTCCGTCCTCGTCCATGTCCGAGGATTTATCTGCGCGGGCGGGTCCTTGCGGGCCCGCGGCCAGGCCGTCCACGCGCCAGGCGCCGGTCTCGGTTTTGATGAGAATATAGAAATACTCCCAGGCCTGCTTTTTGCCCTGGTAAATAACGGTGGCGTCCACGAATGCCGTGGCGCGGGCTGCGGATACGTCCGTTTCCGCGGGCAGGGTCATGGATTGAATATCTGGCTCGAATGCGCCGGCTTCGCGCCAGGAAGTGTAGTCGGCAGGGTTGCTGATGCGCGTATCCGGATAATAGGCGCGAAGCCTGCCCTTGAGGCCTTCACTGAACAGACGGTATAAATCGTGGTATCGTTTGCTGCGCTCGGCGGCCCACAGGTCTTCGAGCACCGTCTGAACAGATCCGGATTCGCGGGCCTGCTGCTCGGGCGTGAGGGACGCGGCCGGGTGGCCGGTCCGGCCCGCAATGGCCTTGTCCACGTCAATAGCGCCTGCGCCCTGCCCGGCCGGGGATCCGATGCCGTCGGACATGGGCTCGGGCGGGGGCGGCGACAGCATGGTCCACGGCTGATAGAACCATAGTCCCGCGACCGCGGCCGCTGTGAGAATCATGGCCAGGATAAACCCCACATAAGATGTTCTCTTCACGCCCCGGCCCCAGGCCGGCCCGCTCACCGCGTCGACCTGTGGCTGCCTGCGCCCACACGCCGGGCAAAACCTGGTCCCGTATTCGACATCCTTGCCGCAGTATGCGCAATTCATGGTAGCCAGCCTCCCGAAGGGTGGTTGCGTCTTTTAATGGATCTCCGGCGCCACGGGCGTATTGCTTTCCGGGGCCGGGGCCTCGGTGTCTGAAAATTTGATCGCCCACTTGATATCGCCTGCCGCGGATGGCGTGAAGCGCATGTGCATGATGGACCCCTGGCGGAGGATCTTCACTCCGGCCGGATCCACAACGTCGGACTCGAAAATTTTGCCGGTAATCTGGAATGCCAGGGGCGCATAGAAAACCAGGTGGTGATTGAATCCCGCGCGCACGTCCATGGCGCCGTTAAGCGTGAGGGCCACGGCGTCCCAGTAATCGCTCGCCACATCGCGGTCCAGAGCGGCGAGAGAGGAATTGCTGAAAAGCAACTGAGGCGCGGGCGCCTCGGGCCGCACCACGAACAAGCCGGGCGCGGATCCTGAAAACGCGGAATCCGGGCCATCCAGATACACGCCGCCCAGGGCATTGTATGCGTGGCACGCATCGGATGGAGAAAACCCTGCAGATGCGCACACGCCTTGGGGGGCCGCGGCCGTGGAAAGCAGGGCCCATGGCCGCTCGGGAATCTGCCCCTTGATCACGCCCTGCGCCGCGTCGGCGCCGCGGAACGCCAGGGGATAGATCATGAGCGCGCCCAGGGGCGTATCGCCCCACACGGGCAGGCGCGCGAATTGATCCGGGGTTAACGCGAGCACACCCGAGGACAGCGCGGCACGCAGGAGCTGCGCGCCGAAATCCGCGTCCTTGCAATCCCCGGTTTCGCACAGACCCGGACCGCGCTCCACGGCCCACAGCCTGCCGTGGGCGTATTGCTCAATAGCATCCGCACCAAGGGCGGGATGCAGGGCATGCGCCACGCCCGCGGCTAAAAGCGGGGGAGCGCCGCGCACCACAATCACAGCTTCCGCGCCCGCGGCCGTGCGCACCCGCGCCAGCATGGCCCGGTACATTTCCTGGCGCGACAAACCCTTGTGAAAAAAGCCGTTGGCGCCGAGCACGGCCTGCGTGTCTTCAAGCACAAGGGCGCTGAAACCCCAGTCCGCAATCATGCGCGCGGCCATATCCGCAATATATTGCTGCACTTCGGGCCGTGAAATATCCAGCAGGGCCTCGTGCTTGGCGGGATTATCCAGAAGCCATTCCGGGTGTTTCTGCGCCAGCGGAGAATCGGCCGCGATGTGGAATGGCCGCCAAACCAGGCCCGCGCCGAACCCGCGCGAACGCAGGGCCGCGGCCGCGGCCGTGAGTCCGCCGGGCATGCGCGACGTATCCAGGCCCGGGGCCAGAAATATCATGTCCGGCGGGGACGAAGCCGCGGCCAGGGCATCGGCGCGTGCTGCCAGATTGCCCTCTTTAAGCACCAGATCGGCGCCCTGTAGCTGTGCGGCCAGCACCGCCCTTTTCAAAGGCCGGGCGCTGGTATACGCCGCGGCCATGCGCGCCAGCTCATCGAGTTCACCGCGCACAGAATCCCACGCCGGAATCAGGGCCATGGTTTCGGATGCAAGGCTTTCGCCCGCAGCCAGGCGGTGCGCGGGCGCGTATCCGCAATTGCCGCGGAACTGGGTAAATCCAAGGCGGTCGCCCTCGGGCTCGCGCTGGGCCGCGCCCGGTTCAAAAGTATATTCCATGTGTACATCCGCGGCGGTTTGCGTCACGAACCCGGCGACCAGGCCGCGCTTGGCCAGGGGATCCTGCACGGCCACATACCAGCAGCCCGCGCCGGACAAGGCGCCGCCCGGCATTTTGGGTTGCGCGGCGGTATCCGCGCACGGTGCTCCTGAAATTTCGGCGCCTGCCGGAGACAGGCCCACGAACAGGCCGCCCGTGGGCGGGCCGGCCACAAACGGGCGCAGGGCTTCTACAATCAACCCGCGCGTGCCGCGGTTGCGCACCTTGAGCGACACCAGCATTCCTGCGGCGGTCTCGTAGGTGGTTATGGTCTGGATCAATTCCACTTTGGGTTTCTCAAGGCGGCGCGTGACAACCACGCGCCGGCCCTTGCCCAGGGCGTCGCTGACATCTTCCTTATACCATGAAAGGCGGCTGTCCGCGCCCAGGGTCAGGGTGCGCGGCGATGCGCCTGTCACAGACAGCACGGCCTCGGAATACGCCTGGTGCGCCAGCATCTCGCCCTGGCCCCGCACCACATTGAACCGGCCGCTGAGCAGGTCGTATTTCAACATCACGCCTGTGCCCGCGATGAACAGGGTGTCACCCTGCGCCACAACATTCAGCACCTCGCGCGCGGCATGCGCGCCGCTTGCGGAGACCAGTAAAAGCAGCACCGCCAGCACCGCCGCACTACATTGTTCAATACCGTTTTTTGTCATCCTCATACTTGTTCACGCCGATTATCCAATAGTGTATTTACTGCTGCATTATAGGCGCGGGCGCGCCGCCCGCGCAACACGCAACCCCATGCTTATCAAAACGAGCATTGACGTTCCGCGCGTGCTTCTATACAATAATAGTCCGGCGCAGGGCGTTCGCCTTTCACAAACGTCCGAAATCGCGGGAGCCGAAGAACCTTATGGCTGTATCCTTAAAAGAAAACGACATAGTCTGGCACGAAAAACACGGCATGGGCCGCATTGCACTTTTCGACGATGACGGAATGCTCATCGAATTTGACACAGGCGCCGAAGAACTCTTCGACATCGGCCCCAGAAAAAACCCGCCCCTCGTCAAACTCGACCCGGCGGGTTTTTTATTGCGTTTCAAGGAAGACCCCAGCGCCGTGCGCGACATGGCGCGGGAAAATCCCGCCGACGTGATTGCCCTGCTGCACACGGATTTCGGGGAAACCCTCAAAGCCAAACAGATTGAAACCCACGTGCGCGAGCAGGCCGTGGACAAAGACGAATGGGCCCAGTGGTGGAAAGCCGCCCAGGCCGTTCTCAAAGAAGATCCGCGCTTCGCAATCGAAAAAGGTGTGGTGCGCTACTTAGGAGACCTAGTGGAAATAGCCGGCGATTTGCTGCATGAGTTTAAAACCGCGCGCAACCTCAAAGAGAAACAGCGCACGGCGCGCAAAATCCTCAAGATGGAAGAAAAGGGCCTGCCCGTGGAAGAGGCCAAGGAGGCCGCGATTCTGTTCTTCAGCGGCACCGCGGCCAGCACCTCCAACAAACTGGGCGCGCGCCTTGAAGCCTTGATCTTCCTCGAAGGCCTGGACCCCCTGGAATTTGAACGCCAGAAAAAAGCCATTGAAAGCAAAGTGCGAGCACAAGACGTGCAGGACGCGGCCCAGGCCTTGGCCGATATCACGGACAAAACCGTGGCCGGCCGCCTGCTCGATATCTACAAGGTGCTGCTCGCCGATGTGTTCATCGATATCGCCTTCACCCTCACCAAACGCTACAAAAAGCAGCAGCGCGACTGGATCCTCGACTCCCTGCTGGCGGACAAGAATCCTGAATATATCAAAACCATGCTGGACGCGGCTCTGCGCGATGTGCCCACCAACCAGCAGCCCTTTGTTTGGTTCGGCATGCGCATGCTCGAAAAACCCGAAAAACTCATGTCCCTGGGCTACGAGCGCGCCGACACCATCCGCCGCTTCTTCAAGCTGCTTCTGGACGCGCATATCACGTCCGCGTTCTCGTCCAACCCCAAGGACGGCCCCTCGGTGAGCCGCGAAGAAGACGAAATCAAGAAATTCCTGCTCCAGAAAAAAAATCTCATCAAGCTGCTCAAAAAACATCCCGGCGATATCATCGTTCTGTTCGCGCAGCTTTATATGGATAACAAGGCCGTGTCCGACGAGGACAAAAAAGAAATGCTGGACCTGATGCGCGAAGCCTGGACCGACCTGGATTTCGAGTCCGCAGCCGCGGCCGCAGCCGCAGGCGCAGCCAACGAAATCGTGCTCACCCAGGCCACGTACGACAAGTACGAAGCCGAGTACCAGGACATCGTGGACGTGCAGATGCCGGACATCGCCAAGGAAATCGGACGCGCGCGCGAGTTCGGCGACCTGTCCGAAAACGCCGAGTACCACGCGGCCAAAGAGAAACAGGGCATGCTGGCCAGCCGCATGCGCTACCTTGAGCGCATTCTCGAAACCGCCAGCATCCTCAGCACCTGACCCGCACGCCGGCCACGGTCGCACGAGGAATGCCTTTTATTTATTCCCTTATCGTGACGATTGAAGTCTAATAGTTCTTGGCTTTGGCCCTGATGCTGGTGCGTTGGGGCAGATAGCTGCGGAACAATTCGATGACAGCATCCTCGGAACTGAACTGCGGCTCATAGCCCAGAATCCTGCGCGCTTTATCCGAAGAATAAAAATTATCATAGAACAGATAGTCGAGTTGCTCGGGGGGGAAATCGAGGATATCGGTTTTGGTCATGAATTTGGCGATGGCGATGCCGGGCTCGCGGGGTACGCGTATGATGGGCATGCGCCGGCCCAGATGGTGCAGGCAGGCTTTCATAAGCTGCACGGGCGTGGACGGCTCCGAGCACGACACGTTGAACACCTGGCCATCGGCTTTGTCCGGGGCTTTGCCCGCAAGCAGCAGGCCCTGGATTACATCTTCGATATGCACGAAGTCGCACTTGATGTCGGGCCCGTCGATCCAGATGAGCGGCCGGCCCTTGGAAATCCAGTCCATGAGGTCGAGCAGGGATTTGCGTGCGTAGTAGCCCGGGCCGCAGATGGTGGGAAACCGCAGGGTCACCACCGGGAAGTCGGACATTTCGTAGTATTCCTTGGCCAGGCGCTCCACCGCGGCCTTGTGCCGTCCGTACCAGCCATAGGGATGCTCCACGTTGGCCAGTTCGGTGCACGGGCACGGCGGGCGCGGGCTGTACACGTCCATGCTGCTCACCAGCACGAACCGCTTGACCCCGGCGTCCTGCGAATACTCAATAAAATGCTTGGTGCCCTTGAAGTTGATGTTCCAGCGCTTGGCGCGCACATTTTTGGAGGATGCCTGGATAAAGGCGAGGTGGTAAACCACATCCACGCCGCGGCACGCATGGCGCACGGCCCGGCGGTCCCGCATGTCTCCGGCGTACATCTGCACACCCTCGGGCACGCGGTCCGAGTGCACCATGTCGAAGATGCGCACTTCTTCGCCCTGCTCAAGCAGGCGGCGTGCAAGAATGCTGCCCACAAACCCGGCTCCGCCGGTTACAAGGTGAAGCGCCATATGCCTGTTCCTCCCCGCCGCGCAATGCATATTTCCCAAACGCAATTCTCACGCCGCGCAAACATTGTAACATATTCCCGTGCAATTATGCCAAACCCGCACCGATTTAAGGCATTTTTTAATGCATTCAAAAAACAACGGAGCTCACCCCCTGCGCCCTGGCGCATCATTTCCCGACACGGGCCATGCGGTTTCTCTTGTTTATGATTGGCGCATGCGCAGCCGTTTTGCTTATAATGAGACAACGGCGATACCCGCCCGCGGGTTCGCGCTTTGTTCGAGGAGCGCACTATGGAACTGGTTCAACAATATGACGAGCACCCCGGCCGGCCCGGCCTGTACCCGGATAATGTGCCCGAAGAAATCACGGACGAGGACGAACGCATTTTCTGGGAAACCGTGAGCACGGACCTGGATGAGGAGCAGATACAGCGCGTGGTCACGCCGCCCGATGTGTTCCCGCACCAGGAATCCCTGCTGGCCGTACACTGGCACCCGGAGTTTGTGCCCCTGGATCTCGTGGAAAAACGCATTCACGCCATGTATCCCAATGCGCACAATTCCCTGATCATTCCCACTCAGCATAACGTGCTCATGACCATCGGCGACTACTCGGGCGTGGAAGTGGACTGTTTTTCCAACCGGTTCAATCAGAAAGTGCAACTGCTGTTGCACATGACCGCGGACCGAGCGGCCAAAGCATCCAAGCTCGAATCCATGCTTGCCTACACATTCAAGTACCGCTCGTCGCAATTGTTGGATTTAATGGACACCATCGTTAAACCCGCCAAGCGCCGCGTTGAAAGCGCGGCCGAGGAAACCGGGGCGGACAACGATATCCTGCGCTTTTGCGCAATCTATGTGAAAAAGATCCGGGATTTGCTTGACCGCAACCTTGAAAAGGTGCCCCCTGGATCCGTAAAAAACAAACTGCTGCGGGATTATTTCGACGCCCTGCGCCCCATTTACGGAGATCGCGTAATCAAACGCGCGCAGAGCTTCCTCAAGGCCGTCAAAATCATTGTCAAAGCAGAGTTCTCCATGAAATATTTTTACCGCACCATTGAAATTGTGGAAGAAGCGCGCGGCCTGGGCGCGCGCATCGTGATCCCGCACCCAGAGCAGTTCTGGCCCATCCTGCTGGCCGACTATGATGTAAACGGGCTCGAGGTGTGGAACCCGCAGTCGCATACGCTGACGGACTTCCTCATCTCGGTGGTGGAACGAACCAACCTGAAACATCCGCCCGGGCACCGGCGTATGCTCATCTTCATGGGCGACGACACGCACATGGGCGAAAAGGTGCGCCCGCCCGCCCTGCAGGTTAAAAGCAAGGCCGGCCGGGAAATCGGGGTGCAGCCCGCCTGGGACGATCTCAATATCCGCAAGCACCTGATCATCGCCAACATGGACCGCGCGGATGTGATTGATGAATACCGCGAACGCCTGCACGCCTGACCCTACCGGAGAGCACTATGGCTGTTAAAGAAAATTTTGAATACGAATCCCTGCACGACGCCGCGTCCATCGGCGAATACCTCAAAGCACTGCGCAAGGGCATCGCCAAAGGCGAAATCCATTTCACGTCGGGCGACGACGAACTGATCCTGCAACCCAATGACCTGGTGCACTTGTCTGTGCGCGCGCGCCGCAAGGGCCGCGATTCGCTGATCCAAATCAAAATCATGTGGAAGGAGCCGGACCAGGATTCCGGCGACCCGGACAAGGAGACCCTGGGAATTTCCTGACTATGATCCCCTTTGAAGGACTACACGAAAACTTCCGTTTCATCGCACTTGAAACCCTTAACCTGGTAAACGCCACGTATGAGTGGATGAAAAACCCCTCGCCCGCGGGCCACGACCGCATCAAGGCCCGCGACGATTATGTGGATAATCTCAAAAACACCATTGAAAACCAGTGCTACACCATCATCAACACGCACAAGGATCTGCGCAATGAGGAGATCAGCGAAATCCGCGGCATCCAGATCAGCGCGGTCAACATCGAGCGCATCGCCGACAACTGCATCAACATCCTGGGCCAGGTGGCGCACCTGCGCGACCCGGCCGTGCTTGAGAACTATAACCACGTGGAATGCTTTTCCGTGATCAGCAACACCATGGCGGGCGTGGCCGACGCATTTGAAAACCGCAGCCTGTCCGATGCCCTCGCCATCTGCCGCGCCGAACCCGAACTGGACCGCCTCTATAAAATCTATTTTGACCGTATCATGGCGGAAATGAACGCGGGCGGCGACGCGCAAACCCTGCTCACGGTGCTGTTCATCTTCCGCTATTTCGAGCGCATGGGCGATACCCTGCTCAATATCGGCGAAGCCCTCATTTTCTCCATCCTGGGACAGAAAATCAAAATCCACCAGTTCGAAGCCCTGCGGCAGAACATGGAGGAGTCCGGGTTCGACACGTCCATGGAGGACACGGATATGGAGGCTATCCTGGGCACGCGCTCCGGGTGCCGGGTGAGCCGCGTGGAACAGGGCGCCGTGAAAAAGCGCCGCCAGGACGGCATCTTCAAAGAGGGCAACGCCTTCAAGCTGCGCGCGGAAAAAGCCAGCCTGGACCGCTGGGCCACGCTCGTGCCCGGCCTGGCCCCGAGCGTGCTCAGCTTCCGCGAGACAGGGGAAACCGCGGGCATGCTCGTCCAGTTTCTGCCCGGCCACACATTCGACGAGGTGCTGCTGAACGCGGACGACACCCTGCTGGCGCGCGCCACGGGCGCGCTCACGGGCACGGTGCGCCATGTCTGGGAAACCACGCGCAGGGACACGCCCGTGTGCACCGATTACGTGCACCAGATCCCTGCGCGCCTCAAAGACGTGCGCAAAATCTATCCCGATTTTTTCCGCGATGCGCAAGCCATCGGCGATGCGCACTCCGCCTCTTCCCAGGAACTGCTCGACATATGCACCGATATCCAGGAACAGCTCACCGCTCCCTTTTCCGTGCTTGCGCACGGGGACTTCAATGTCAATAACATCGTGTACAACCCCGACGCAAACAGCGTGCATTACATCGACATGCACCGTTCGGACTACGCCGACTATATCCAGGACATGTCCGTGCTGCTCATCTCCCATTTCCGCATCCCGGTGTTCAAAACCAGATTCCGGCGCAGGCTGAACATGCAGATTCACAGCCTGTATTCATTCGCCGCGGACATGGCGCATGCGTGGGATGACCGCACATTCGACGCGCGCATGGCCCTGGCCCTCACCCGCTCGTTCTACACGTCCACCCGGTTTGAACTCAACGAGATTTTCGCACGCGCCATGTTTCTGCGCGCGCACTTTCTCATGGAAAAAATCGCGGGCCACACGCACTGCGGCCGAGACTGGTCCTCATTCAAATTGCCCGAGGCGGTGCTTTATTACTAATGGCTGAAAAAATATTAAAAATAGGCGTTGTGGGCACGCCCGGCGGGTGGTCCAGCGAAAACCTGGCCGACTCCGTGGCCGAGCGCACGGGGTACCGGCTGCTCGTGGAAATGAACAAGGTGCGCCTGGATGTGAATGAGGGCGTCGCCTGGTTCGGCGGCATCAACCTCATGAGCCTGGACGCGCTCATCGTTAAAAAAATCGGATCGCGCTATTCCGCGGATCTCATGGACCGGCTGGAGATACTGCGGCTGCTGCACGGGCAGGGCCTGCCAATCTTTTCCCCGCCCCTGTCCATGCTGCGCGTCATGGACCGGCTCAGTTGCACCATTTCCCTGCGCCTGGCGGACATTCCCATGCCGCCCACAACCATCACCGAGGACATAGACGAAGCCCTGCGCGCACTGGCCGCCTACGGCACCGCCGTGTTCAAACCCATGTACACGTCCAAAGCGCGCGGCATGGCGGTCATCACGCACGGCCCGGACGCGCGCGAACAGGTTGCCGCCTACCGCCAGGAAAACAAGGTCCTGTACATTCAGAAAATTGAAAAACACGACGGGTGCGACCTGGGTGTGGCGTTCCTGGGCGGCGAATACCTCACCACATACGCGCGCTGCAACCGCGGCGATTCCTGGAATACCACAACAGCCTCGGGCGGTAAGTACGAATGCTTCGAGCCTTCCAGGGAAACCATCGAAGTCGCGCGCCGCGCACAGGCGCCGTTCGACCTTACATTCACGTGTGTGGATATCATCGAATCCGCACGCGGCCCTCTGGTGCTCGAAGTCTCGGCCTTTGGCGGGTTCCGCGGCATCCGCGAAACCAGCGGCCTGGACGCTGCGGGTCTTTATGCCGATCACGTGGTTAAGCAAATCACAAAATAGTGTTTCCAATCACTGCCATCGCCCGAGGAATCGGTTCGCAACGGCATGCCAACGGATCACTGATACCAAAAACATCACAACCATTTCAAAACACAAAACAAACCGAATCCGCGCCACATCTAAAATGTGGCGGGCATTTCGGTTCTTATGAAAATGCTTTGCAATGATTGCTGGTTTCGCCCTGCCCTACTCTGTCAGGCAAAATTCCAAACACCTGCAATACCATAGGCATGGCGCAGAATCAGCACGGCGCTATTTCGCATTGGCCGCGCAGCGGAAGCCGATGAAATTGGTTTTAATATCCGTGCTAAATCCACTGCGGTCAGACACGGCGGCGTGCTCGGTGCGGGTCATCCAGGAGCCGCCGCGCACTGTGTGCAGCGGACAGGCTGCGGACTCATTCACGGGATTTTCCGCGGGCATGCGCACGTACCAGACCGATTCGTAGCAGTCGTGCGCCCATTCGGCCACGTTGCCGGCCATGTCATACAGGCCATAGGCGTTGGGTTTCTTTTGGGCAATGGGATGCGGGGCGCCGCCCGCGGTTTCGTTGAACCACGCGTTCTCCGCAACCGGGGCCTCGCGCCACGGGAAACGCGCATCGCTGCCCGCGCGCGCTGCGCGCTCCCACTCGGCTTCGGTGGGCAAACGTTTGCCCTCTTTGCGGCAGAAGTCGTTGGCGTCATCCCACGACACCTGCTCCACCGGGCATGCATCGCCGCAGTTGGCAAAGAACCAGGGCGCCGCGCCTGTTGCGGCTTTGTATTGCGCTTGCGTGACTTCTTTCGCGTCCATGCAGAATTTATTCACGCTCACGGGTTTGGCCGGTTTTTCATCATCATAGCACGTACCCATGCCGGCTTCGGGACAGCCCATCATGAACTCCCCGCCCGGAATGGCGACCATGCCTTTGGGGCATGCAAAGTCCGTGCCGGGCACGGGTTTGCCCGCTTTTGCCGCCGCGGATTTATCAGCAGCCTTTTTTTTGTTTTTTTGACATCCAACAACCAGAACACACAGAACCAGCAGGGCCAGTGCCGCACAGCGCTTCATATGATGTTTCCCTCCAGAGGAAATCAGGAATTAAACCTTTGCAGCCGCTCACAAGGCATTAATGTGTCTTCGACGACTCAGGAAACCCTCTATGGAAAGGGCTTCCTGAGAATCTCCCAAAACCTTCGCCGGACAAAGCCGCATCATTGGGCGCGGGATTGCCTGTACCCTGTTCGCCTGCGGCCCGCTGTTGTTTACATGGGCCATTCCGCGCTTAACTTATCGAGTTGCTGTTGGGCCTCATCGGCCCATTCGCCCTCGGCGTCCAGGTCCAGATAGATGCGCAGATGAACGCATGCTTCCAGGGTGTCGCCGCGGGCGTCCAGGGCCTGAGCCAGCCAGAAGTGCGGATCCGCATAAGTAGGGTCGAGTGTCCCGGCGCGGCGCCAGGCGCTGGCCGCCTCGCGCTTGTTATCCAGGGCCCAGTATGTGTTCCCGAGCTGGTAGTGCGCCTCAGACGATTCCGGGGCCGAGCGAGCAGCCTGCTCAAAATATTTCAGGGCGCGGCCGTACTTGCGGTCTTCATACAGAATCGAACCCAGGCCGATGAGCGCGTCCTCGTTTTCCGCATCGAACTCGATGGCGCGGTTGAATTCATCTTCGGCGTCGGCCACGGGATAATCGCCATGGTCCAGATAAGCAAGGCCCAGGTTCACATGCGCGTTGGAATATGTTGGATCGATGTTCAGGGTCTTGCGGAAAGCGGCGATGGCCTCGTCCAAATCGTCATCGTCCGCGCGCAGCATGCCGATGGCGTTCCATGCCGGGGCGTGATCCGGGTCCAGCTCCACGGTCTTTTCATATTCGGCCAATGCATTTTCCGCATCATCATTATCATCGTAAAGGTTGCCCAGTTCATAGTGCATCTCCGCACTGTCCGGTGACAGGGCCGCGGCTTTCTGCATTGCGGCCAAAGCCTGGCCCATGCGCCTGGATTCGGAATGAAGCTGGGCCATGAGTTGGAGCGCGGCAACACTTTCGGGCAGGGATTGCAGCAGGGCCAGGGCCTCGGCCCCCTGCCCCATGTTGATGTGCCACGCGGCCAGGGCCAGGGCCGTGCGCTCGGCGTCCGGCTCCAGGGCGCGCGCCTTGCGGATTACGGCGCCCGCTTCTTCGTTGCGCCTCAGGTACAGGTAGGCATTGGCCAGCCCGAGCAGCGCCTCCACATCGGACATGGATCCCTTGAGCCGTTCTTTATATGCCTGAATCTGATCGTCGATGGTTATGGCCATGAAAATATCCGCTCCCCGTGTTTTGAGAAATTATAGCTTAAACAGAATCGTGTTGCGCAGGGAATTATACAAGATTTGGACAGGCGGACGCACCTTATGCCCCGCCGTTGGGCGGGTCCTGTTCGTTCTGGTGCTCGCACGGCTCCATGTGCGTGATCACATCCACGATGTCGGGGCCGAGTTCATAAAGGCGGCGCTTGACGTCTTCGGAGATGTCGTGGCCGTCGCGCACGGACAGGTCGGGCGCCACATGCACGTGCAGATCCACCTGGAGTCCGAAGCCGAGCTGGCGGGTGCGCAGCTTGTGCACGTGTTCTACGCCTGGAGTTTCCCGCGCGATTTGCTCGCACAAATTGCGCAATTCCAGGGGCGCTCCCGCGTCCGCCAGTTCGCGCAGCGCGGGCATGACAATGCGGCCCGCAGCCTGCAGAATGAGCACCATGACCGCAAGCGCGCCGATGTGGTCCAGAAAATACCATTCCGGAAAAATCATGGCAATGCCCACGGCCGCGGCCACAGGCAGGGAGCTAAATGCGTCGGAGCGGTGGTGCCAGGCATTGGCCACCACAGCCGAGGACTTGATGCGCCGGCCCACGGCCACGGTCCAGCGATACAGGATTTCCTTGCTGATCAAAGAAACAATGGCCGCGATAAGCGCGATCACGCCCGGGGGCGGATGCTGCTCGCGGATTGTGCTCAAAGCTTCATAACCCAGGCCAATGGCCACGCCGCCCAGCAGCAAGCCAATGAGCAGGGACACAAGGGTTTCAATGCGGCTGTGCCCGTACGGGTGATCTTCGTCCGGCGGGGCGCTCCAGAAACGCACACCCACAATCACCGCCACATCCGTGGTGCAGTCGCTGAGGCTGTGCACGCCGTCCGCCACCACGGCCTGGCTGTTGCCGATGATTCCAGCCAAAATCTTGCCTGCGGAAAGGAATATATTCACAATCATGCCCCACCACGTGACGCGGCGCACCTCGCGCACCTGCTGTTCGGGCTGCATTGCTGGCGTTGCGGACATAGCTCATTCCTCCGGGTGCCGGTAAGTGCCGGACTTTAATCATAATATACTCGGCATTCCGCGGCAATGGCTTTGCCTCCGCGTTTGTCAAAAAAACCCCGGGGTGATATGCTGAACCGAGAACATCGGGCATTTTAAGTAGCAAAACGCCTGCCGGAGGTTCCGGGCATGGACCTGGAAACCAGAGATTTCACATTCGACGCCAACTGGTTCCTTGCGCGCGCATGGAAAGGCGTGGCCGTGGTGCTGGCGGCCGTTGCGCTCATCATGTTCGGGTTCAATGGCCTGTCCGCATGGCTGGCGCACAACCCGGACGCCGCCCTGTTCGGGCACACCCTGGCGCCCCAGGCATCGGCGCACCGGGTGGTGTTCTCGCCCCGCTGGCTCCTGCCCGTACTGGCCATGGCCCTGCTCACCGTGGGCCTGCGCCTCAGCGCATTTTTTGTGCTGAACCGCACCTCGGATCTGAAAAAGAAAAAATTTCTGCTTGAAGTTTTCATCTATGCGGGTGAGGCCGTATCCATTCTGGCCATGAAATTCTCGGGGGGCCTGCAATCGCCCATGTGCCTGTACTTCCTGGCCCACACCGTGGTCATCGCTTCGGTGATGCCCTACCGCAAACTGGCCTGGCACATCGCCTACATGTCCGTGCTGCTCCTCATTGTCGGCCTGGGCGAATTCACGGGCCTCATCCCGCACACGCAAATCGCCGTGCCCGAAGTCACCCTGTACCAGGATTACCGGTTCGTGTTCTTCGTCACCCTCAGCGTGATCGGATACATGGCCTACATCGGATTCAGTTCATGGAATATCTTCCGCAAAATGGAAGAGCGGCGGCGCGCCCTGGCCGCGGCACTGGCCGCCAAAAAGGATGTTGAATTCTACCAGGATCTCATGCAGCACGACCTCACCAACGCCAACCACGCCCTGCTGGGCAATCTGTCCCTGCTTGAAAGAACCACGCTCGATCAGGACCAGCAGCGCTATGTGGACGCATGCATGAAACAAGTGCGGAAAAGCGACCACCTCATTGCCCGCGCGCGCGCTTTCGCCTGGGTGGGCGAACTGAGCGCGGACACATTTCAACCCCTGGACCTGGGCGGGCTGTTGAACGACGCCGCCAAAATCGTAAAAGCTTACTATGTGGGCCGCGCCCTCGAGATCAATTTCACACCGCACGGTACTCCATGCCGGATCATGGCCACGGAACTGCTCAACGCAGCCATCATCAACATCCTGGACAACGCGGTCAAGCACAACCCGCGCGAAAAGGTGCGCATCAGCATCACAGTTTCAGAGGATACGCACGCACCGTCGCGCTTCTGGCGCGTGCGCGTGGAAGACAACGGGCCCGGCGTGTTCGCGGACATGAAGCAAACCATCTTCGAGCGATACGCCACAATCGGCGCGGAAAAGCACACAGGCCTGGGCCTGTCCCTGGCGCGCACCATTATTGAAAAACACGAGGGGCGCGTGTGGGTCGATGACCGAATCCCCGGCGAACCGGAGCGCGGCAGCGCGTTCCAGTTCACCCTACCGAGGCACTGAACATTCATGCGTGTATTCATCGCTGACGACGAACCGGATATCGTGGAACTGTACCTCGAGGTGCTGACCCTGAGCGGGCACGAGGCCGTGGGCACAGCATACAACGGCGCCGAGGCCGCAGAGCGCATCCTGGCCATGCACCCGCCCCCGGACCTGATTCTCATGGACCACCGCATGCCCGTGAAAACCGGGCTCGAAACCGCCGCACAAATCCTGGCCGCGCGCCCCGAACTGCGCATCATCTTCATCAGCGCAGACCGCTCCGTGGCCCAGCGCGCGCGCGCCCTCGGCGTCCTCGATTTCCACAACAAACCCTTTACCGTGGATCGCCTCATCAGCATCCTGGACCAGGCCGCACAAGCCATGGGCAAATCGTGATCCTCTATTTCAATCACATGCGGGCATATAAACAACCATCGACCTTGTCGGTGGTTTTTGGAGAACGGACTTCGTCCTATAAACTGATTCGCATACAAACCGGCATGAAATTGCCGATAAGTCACAATTTAACTGTAGGGCGGGGTCACCGCACCCCGCCGGAACCATGTTGCTTCCGGCGATTTGTTCCCTTATAAAAAGCTTGCCTTCATCTTTATTCAAAATATCTGTTACCTGGCTCTTATTTGATATGATCTTTGAATCTTTGTTACAGATTACGGCGGGGTGCGGTGACCCCGCCCTACAATTCCACCAACTTTGTTGGTGCTAACGGTACGTGCCTGCAACACGATTTTACCCACCGGCTTTACCGGTGGTTTTTTCCTAATATAAACATTAAAGGTGAATTTATTGCCGGCTGATCGATCTAAAGGCAAACCGCCTGCGGCATCTGGTCCCATATCCGGCCTTCAAGCAGGCGCCCGTTTTTCTTTTTGTTGAACCCGCCCCAC
>Ga0351884_1076_pt1 | contig 29709 bp, 22 predicted proteins | sample BONcelFGM3001F15_FD_206773 | JGI IMG/M metagenome (GOLD analysis project Ga0351884, IMG submission 206773) | Enriched cells from coal bed in the Powder River Basin, Montana, United States - BONCAT cells FGM rep3 HSBNCT.FGM.300.1.F15 ...
CATAAAGCGGAACTCCATGATAGCTATGAATCTTGCTCCGCATAACAGTCAGCGAATCCTTTGTACGAAGAAGGGTATGCGCCGCAATCCTTCCAAGGCATATCATCATAACCGGTTTGATTAAATCAATCTGCTTTAACAGATAGGGTTCGCATAGTTCCACCTCCTTTGGAAGCGGATCACGATTATTCGGAGGTCTGCATTTTAAAATATTGGCAATAAATACATCCTCACGCTTCCACTCTATAGCTTGCAGTATTTTATTCAAAAGCTGTCCCGCTCTTCCCACAAAAGGTTCACCCTGTTTATCTTCGTCTGCTCCCGGAGCTTCTCCGATAAACATTATATCAGCATCCGGATTGCCGACACCGAAAACAAAATTTGTTCTTGTTTCTCCTAAGGGACATTTAACACAGCCCGATATTTGTTCTTTTAAGGTCAGGATATCAGAAGAGGATTGCCACTCTTCAATAACAGCCCCGCTAACCGGCGACTCATTTACTGTTTCAATTACTTCTATTTTCTTTTTTCTTCCCATTTCCCCATCCGGAATTTCATCCGTCAACTGCCCGCCGCCAATAATAAAAGAATCACCAAATAGATCTTTTTGCTGCTTTAGATAATTTTGTATATCCGATAAAATCTGCTGAGCCAATTGTAAATAAATTCCCTTTTTAGTTTTCTATTGCATTAACTATATTTATAAATACTTCCCGAACGTCACCCATTGAATCAACATTGGTAAGCGTACCTTTCGACTGATAAAAACCCTTTACAGGCGAGGTATTCTGATTGTAAACCTGGAACCTGTGCTTTATGGTTTCTTCTTTATCATCATCACGCTGATATATCGAGTCCTTTGTCAGGCACTTTGGACAATCGTTATCTTCTATTTTGTCTGTCAAAAGATTTAAGAGTGCGTTGCAGTTACCGCAAATTCTTCTTTTAGACAAACGGTTAATGATGAGATCCTCATTAACTTCCATATTCAAAACTTTATCAATTTTTATGTTCAAATCATCAAATAATTTAGAGAGTTCCTCAGCTTGCGGGATCGTTCTCGGAAAGCCATCCAGTATGAATCCGGATTTGCATCTATCCGATTTTAAGACCTCGCGTATAAGACCTATCATAACCTCGTCAGGCACTAATTCTCCCTTATCCATGAAGGACTTTGCTTTAAGCCCGAGATCAGTACCCTGCTTTATTGCTTCCCTTAAAATTTCACCTGTAGAAATATGATCTAAAGAATACTTATCAACAAGTAATTTTGCCTGCGTCCCTTTACCAACACCGGGAGGACCAAATAAAATAAGCCTCATTGTAACCTCTAAATATTTTAAAGTTCGTCTAATATATTCAAAAATAGCCTTATAATCAAGGAATGTACTGCTGACTACTCTGGTTATTTTTTTATTACCGCTATAAGGGTATTTGCCCTATCCACCAAATAATTCGCAATTCTATCCTTGATTCTCCAAATCCAGTAAGGTAAAAATCTCAGTGCATAAGATAAGCGCGTTACCGTCAAAAGTTTACTGCCAAACTTATAAAATTTTATCCCGAAAAATTCCAGTCCTTCAACCACTTTCTCAAAACTACTAATTGTAAAAGTGTGGAGATGAGCGTTTGCAGGTGTTAATTGGTTGCAATGAACGCACAGATAATATCTTATTTTTTCATTATAGGGGGTTGTAACGATAACCTTTCCGCCCTTTCTTGTAACTCTCAGCGCCTCCCTCAGCGCCGCGGGTGGTTTATTTATATGCTCCAGCGCTTCTGATAGAATCACATAATCAAAACTTTCTTTTTTGAAGGGTAATTCAATAGCATCCCCCACAGCTGCGGCAACATCGAATTTATTTTTTATCACATTTAAATTTTTGTAGGATAGATCAATCAGTGTAACATTTCCTGATCCGGCTAATTTTTCAGCGCTCCAGCCTCCTCCGCTTCCGATATCTAATATCCGGTTGCTTGAACCCGTAATTAATCCCTTTATGAAGGAGTGAAGCCTTCTATTGTAATCTTTATCATATTTATCCGTTTTAAAATAACTGAATAATTCAGCATCCCTCTCATAGTGTGTCCGGTAATCTTTAGTTTCCAAATTATTATCTACCTGATTTTAATGTTGTGAAATAAAGATAAATATTTTACATTTAAAAAACAAATCCATTTCAAAAATGTTGGGTGATTAAAATGAAAAAGCGGCTTTATTTTATATCTACAATCATGATTATTTTCATGTTGTCCGGAAGTTTGTTTTCACAGGAAAATGTTAAAATCGAGATTAAAAATCCAAAAATTAAATTTAAAGCTTTTAATTCTGAATCAGTCAGGGATAATGCTTTTAAGGTCTCAATAATTGACAATAATGATGAACAGATTACCGGATTAGTAAAAGGAGATTTCCGCGTCATAAAAGGAAAAAAGGAAGCAGAAATAACTGAGTTAACCCCGTTATCAAAAATCGGGGATACAAAAATAAGGTTGGCGCTGCTGATTGATAATAGCGCATCTATGTCTGCATATGTAAAGGATGTCTTAAGAATTTTGGATGAGATGGTTAACTATCTGGGAAGGGGTTTTTATCTGTCAGTTATTATGTTCGATGAAACAATAGATAATACCGGTGATACAAAGGATAAAATGTATGTCAGACGATTACCATATACCCGCGAAATTAAACGGATCAAAGATTATTACAATTACGGACTGAAGAACCTCACTGCCAGAACCTTTCTCCATGATGCAATCAAAGTTACATTGGGAACTTTTGCAGAAGATACTATGCAGAAGGTTGAAAAAAATATTGCTGTAATATTATCAGATGGCAATGATATCGGCAGCAAAACCAGTCCTAAACAGGTAGAAGACCTCAATAAAAAAGGAATAACATTTTATACCATCGATTTCATGCATTCATCAAGAGAATCAGGAGGAAAGAACGATATACTAGAAAAAATTGCTAAGGATTCCAAAGGCGAGTATTTTTCTCCGAAAGATATTTCAACCCTGAGCAGTAATTTTAGAAAAATAGCTACAAAAATAGTCAACTTGGGTTATGAAGTAGAGTACCGCTTTAAATACCCAAAACCCGCCTTAACATATAAATTAGATGAAAACGAATTTGCCAATAGACCGGAAAAATACCGCTCTTTCAAGGGATTGCTGATGGAGGATGTAATAATAAGGGAATCATTCCCGCTACTCAACTATTTTTTCTTTGACAAAAATTCGGATTCACTTTCCAACCGTTATAACCTTTTCACTAGTGCGGATCAAACCTCCGGCTTTACAGAAGAAAAAATTGAAGGTGGCGCCATAGAACATTATTATCACCTGCTTAATATTTATGGCGAAAGATTAAAGAATCATCCTGATGCAAATATTAAACTAATCGGCGCTACGGATGGATCAGAACCTAAATGGAAAGATCTTGCAACAAAACGGGCGATGAAAATCAAGGAATACTTTACGGATATTTGGCAGATTGATTCCGCGCGCATCACAATACAACCTCTCAAACTACCTGCCAAAGCTTCAAGCAGCCGTTTGGAAGAGGGAAAATCGGAAAACCGTAGAGTTGAAATTATAACAGAAAACTGGGGAACATCAAAACCTGTTACCTTCATACAAAACGAGTTTAATGTTACTCCAAAATATATTTCGTTTTCTGCGTCAGGCGGCGATTCAGTTACTCTTGATGAATTATCCCTGAATGTTACCGGTAATAATTCGGAGTGGAACCGATTCAGTTATAACAACACCAATAAGACCGATATAAAATATGACTGGAAAAATAATTCCAAGTTACTGCCCCACGGTTTGACGGAACTGAATTTCAAGTTGAAAGCTGTTGATAATGGCGGGGATGAAGCGACGAGCGAATCAATCTCTATTCCTGTAAAGGAGATTACCTCAGAGGTAAGCAAAACAGAAAATCTGCAGGAAAAGAAAATTGAAAAAGTCAGTTTGATTTTGTTCGATTTTGATTCCTACGATCCCGGAGTAAAAAACGAAGTGATTATGAAAGAATATGTCTATCCTAAATTATCCGATACTACCCAATACATCCTTGTAAACGGATACACAGATATAATAGGAAAACCGGAATATAATCTAAAACTTTCTTCTAAGCGGGCCGAGACTGTCAGTTTATCCCTAACAAATCAGTACACTCCTGAAAAGGTAAAATTTACCGGTTTCGGCGCAGAAAAACCTCTCTACACGAATGAACTGCCTGAAGGAAGATTTTATAATCGAACCGTGCAATTAATTTTCCAGAATTTTCAACCGGAAGAGTAAAAAACATTTTAGTAAACCCGCGCTTCCGGAATTTGCGAATCACATAGACCGTAGTTCTCCGGTCTATGTGATTAGATGATTTTTTATTTTAATTTAATACCGGCTAATAATTTTTCAAATCTCCCGATACTCATGATTTCATGACTAATAAATTTTCCATCATAAAATACCCCAAATGTTCCGTAAGGTGACGCTAAGTTTTGCGCATCCTCACAGGATTCTATTATCTGCGCTCTAAAAGGAATTTTTACCTGCAAAGCCGCTTTTTCCATTTCGTGAATATAATAATTTGAAAATGGACACTGCCTGCTATAAGCTACCATTAGTCCTTTCGATTTCTTAATCACGCCCGACTTAGCCGGAGAGTTGAATTTCGGATCTTCAGCTTTTTTATTATACTTTTTTACAAGCAGTTCGAAGTATGGTTCAGCGCTATCGCATACTTCAAATCCGTGCTTTAAAAAAATTTTTTTATCGGTAAGGAAAGGTTTCTTGCTGGTTACAACTGTTACACCATTCATATTTTTAGAATCCTTTTCGCACTCAGCCAGAAGCGCATGCCCGAAACCCTTACCCTGCGCGCTGCCTGAGACCCACAAACAATGAATACACATATATCCGTCAGCCGTAATAGGTCTCCATGCATACTCTGCAGGAATATATTCAATGAATATTTTAGCGCTGCTTTGAATTTTCTTAAATATCATTCCCTCTTCAAACCGTTCCAGCATCCATTTCTTTTTCAGAATCACTCCTTCTGAATTTTTTTTATCCATAGACTTGGCGCAGCATAGATCCTCCTTTTCAATATTTGATGGATCAATCGAAATGATTGGCAAAAAATCCTTTTTCATAATATTCCCTTCTTATTTATTATTTTACTTAAATACCTGCCCGTAAAACTGCCTTCTACTGAGCAAATATCTTCAGGAGCGCCATGGGCAATTACTCTGCCTCCCAGGTCGCCTCCCTCGGGACCAATATCAATCACGTAATCCGCGTTCTTTATTAAATCGAGATTGTGCTCAACAAGAATAATCGAATTACCGTGATCGGCTAATTCCGATAAAACGACCAATAATTTCTGCACATCCGAAAAATGGAGTCCGTTGGTCGGTTCATCTAATATAATCAATGTGTTTCCGGTAACATTCTTCGAAAGTTCTTTCGCCAATTTGATTCGCTGGGCTTCGCCTCCGCTTAGGGTTAGGGCGCTCTGTCCAAGTTTAATATACTCCAAGCCGATCTTCTTCAATACATCAAGATAACGTAAGATTTTTTTCTCGTTTGAGAACACATTAATAGCGGAGTCGACATCGAGAGAAAGCACATCCGCAATTGTGAGTCCGTTATAATAGACCTCAAGGGTATCCGGATTAAATCTTTTGCCATGACACTCGGAACAGGTTACCCAAATATCCGGCATAAAATTCATTTCAACACATTTCTTACCTTCACCCCCGCAGGAAGGACAACCCCCTTCATTGCTGTTGAAACTGAAATGGTTAACTTTATAACCTCGTTTCAGGGCATCCTCTGTTTTAGCAAACAAAGTCCGTATCTCATCAAACAAACCAATATATGTAGCCGGAGTCGATTTCGGCGATCTGCCGATTGGCGATTGGGTAACATTAATTATTTTATTTATTTTATCATGACCTGAAATTGCAGAAATATTGCTGCTAATAATTTCATTTTCTGAAATAAACATCGATAGCAGCGGATATAGCGTCTGGTTAATCAAACTGCTCTTACCCGATCCGCTTACGCCTGTAATAGCGCAAATAACAGCGAGAGGAATATCCACATCAATATTTTTTAAATTATTTTTTTTAACTCCCTTCATCGATATCCAGCCGGATGGGGTTCTCCGTTTCACTTTCCCTGATAACCCAACAGTCAAAACATCATTCAGATATTTTGCCGTTGATGAAATACCGTTACTCAATAAATCTTTGGGTTTTGCCTCTGCAACAATCTCTCCGCCAAAATCACCGGCTCCGGGACCAACATCGATAATCCAATCAGCATTCTCCATAATGTCACGGTCATGCTCCACCAGGATAACAGTATTACCCTCATCGCGAATATTTTTTAATACCGAAACTAATTTTCCGGTATCTTTTGAATGGAGTCCAATGGATGGTTCGTCTAAAATATAAATCAAATTTGAAAGTCCGCTCCCGGTCTGCGAGGTAAGCCTTAGCCTCTGAAGTTCACCTCCTGATAATGTTGTAACCGGTCTATCGAGAGGAAGATAGGAAACCCCGACATCAATTAAAGCGCTTACCTTGCGGTTCAAAGCGGTAAGTACATTTTGGGCTACCATGGCGTCCGTACTTCGCAAGGAGATGGAAATATCTTTTAGCCAATGATAAATTTCTTTTATGTTCTTACCGGCAGCTTCCGGATATCTGGTTCCATTTACTGTAACCAATCTTGCAAATGAGTTCAATCTCTCGCCGTTACAGGATTTGCAATCACCTTCAATAAAAAATCTTGATAACACTTGCGATGAAAGACCGCTCTTCGATTCCGAGGCCAATCTTTTAATATGATTCACCGCTCCGAGGGCAGGACGTTTTATTACACCGGACCTTCCCCTTTTTGGAGAATCATATTTAAACTCCAGAAGATCATCTCCGGTACCATACAGAGCCTTTTGTTTAAAATCCTCCGGCAATTTCGACCAGGGTAGCTCTAAATCCACTTTGTATCTTTGAGCAATTGCAATAACCTCGCACTTCATCCAGTTGGCGGTTGGGTTGGAGACGAACTCCCTAAGATTTCCCCACCATGAAGTCGCGCCATCCAGTATTGATTTTCCTGGTGATATTATAATTGCATCCATATTTATCTGGCTCTTTCGCCCATTTCCGCTGCATTCATCGCACATACTTTCAGGATTATTGTAGCTGAACAAAGAGGGATTTATATCAAAGAATGTTCTATTGCACCGGTAACAGGCAAGTTTAGTACCTAAAATATATTCATCCCCGCCTTCTATTTTCACAGCTATAAAGCCATTCGATTTATCCAGAATCTCATGCGTTATTTTCTTAATTGCCTGCCTCATTGAATCCATTTCACCAGGATTTTTTACACCCTTTAAACCGCCGAATTCAAAAAAAACGGCTTCATCCTGGGGATCAACGATTACAATTTTTTTTGCTTCCGCCAATTGAATCAGCATTCCCGAAATTTCATCTTCAGTTTGAACCGAGATACCCCGCCCGCAATCCGGGCAATGCGCCACTCCGATTTTTGCAAAAAGAAGCCGAAGATAGTCATATATATCCGTCAATGTACCTACTGTTGATCTGGGATTTCTGTTTGAATATTTTTGCTCTATTGAAATTGCAGCGCCCAATCCAAGTATCTGATCAACGTCCGGTTTTTCCAACTGGTCAATTAAAGAGCGTCCTGCTGGTGAAAGTGTATCCATAAATCTTCGCTGTGATTCCGCAAAGAGAGTATCAAATGCTAAGCTCGATTTTCCGCTGCCGCTCACTCCGGTTATAACAGTTATCTTGTTTTTAGGAATGACTACATTAATATTTTTTAAATTATTTTGTCTCGCGCCCGTTATTTCTATGAACTCAGGATTATAGCCTGTCTCATTAATTTTATCATTCATCAGGATTGTTTTTTCTACGGGCACGTTAAGCAGTTCCCCAAGCTTCTCTACTGCTGATGGAATAATATTATCGGGTAATGATTTATTTCCGGAAATTACTCCATCCTCAACCCATTGGGACCAATGCCTAACCCAAGCCGGAGTTGAACATTCTTCCACTCTATCACAAACCGGCAGATATGGAATGATATCAATAACCGGTGTTTTATCAAACGCGTCCATACCCTGAACTTCAATCCTCAAGTCGGAAACCGAAATCACTTTTGCAACGGTTAATGCAACAGGATTCGGTCTCACCGGAGAACGTGTTGCGAAGACACCCATTTTTGGCGCTTTATCATACGGAGGATATACCTGCAATATTTTTCTGAAATTCTCTTTTTCAAATTTACTGAACCACCACATAATACGGATATGGCTAAATCCCTTTATCATCTTTACAATATCTTTATGGCTGTTGTTCAATATGATATAACCCAATCCATCGATTTTTCTGAAATTACCAATTGGTTCGGCGCTATAATTTACTTCGCAACAATTTAAATTATTTATATAAACCGTCTCCTTTGAACTTAAATCATCAGGTTCCGGCTTCCACGCAGCAAGACTTATAAATTTTTTAGGAACTTCGGGATTTTTTACCCTTTCCTCAACCGGGAAATAGGGTTTTACATCAAATACATACATGTCATTATGTGAACCCGAATTTTCAATTTCAAGAATTCCTTTTTTTTCATCCACAGAAAAGAGCTTTACAGAAAACTGCAGCAGCCCCGACGTCATAAAAGAATTTTTCAGCGTATAAAACTTTTCCTCATCTCCCGCCCCATTCTTACTCTTCTTTTTTTCAGTTAGATGGGCTATAAGAATTATATGGCTGAAATGTTTTAACTCCTTTAGTCCTTTTCTATATTTGTCTTCCAGTATAAGAAAAGATCTGTTTTCATTTTTTACTATTTTTCCAATGGATTTTAATTCAAATTCCGGCATACTATTATTCTATCATTTAATTGGTATAAAAATTTCACTTTCTGATTCAGGATTATCGGGACCAATGAAATTCTTTCCGTAGTATTCGAACGCATACGGATATGAAAGTTCATAATCGGTATTCGGGAGCCATTCCTCGTAAATATACTTCATTGTTTTCCATACATCCTTTGAAATTCCTTTGTGAATGAACCTGGCATAATTTGATTCCGGAATTTTTTTTCCGACAAGACAATGGCTGATATTTTCCAAATCTTTTGACTCTATGCAAATCATAAAAAACTGTCCCGCAAGGTCATATTCAAGAGGCCAAAATACAAGCTGATAATACTGTTCCGGCAAAACCCTGTTTTCAATATTCGGAATATCGATCATAAATTTATTCCATAGTTCCGTAATTATCTGTTCGTTTTTTTCTACCAGAGTTACTAATCCGGATAAATAAAACTTTTCCCTTTTAACAAACTCCGGCAGCAGGTATTTATTGAACTCCGGTTTATAAATATTGTAATGGGTAACAGGATTTACAATATCAATATCAGATACTGATTTTTTCTTCTTCAATTCTGCCGGATTGAGTCCAAAAACTTTTTTAAAAGCCCTTGAAAAGTTTTCGTGGCTGTTAAATTGATAATCGAAAGCGATGCTTATTATTTTATCATCGCTTTTGATTATATCTTTGGCAGCTTCAGAGAGTCTCCTTTTAAGAAGATACTCTTTTGGCGAATAACCTGTTAACGCGCTAAAAAGCCTGCAGAAATGATACGGAGAGTAACCGCTGGCATCGGCTGCATCAGTTATAGAAATTTCATTTCTAAGATTATTTTCAAAAAAATTTAGCGCCTTTAAAATATTCTCTGAATTTTTCATCCAATTTACATAATAAATTTATGGAATTCTTGACTAATTATGCTCTAAAATAAGAAAATTTTTGCTTTTAATTGATAAAAACTGCTATTACAGACGGTTTAGATATTAATGAAGATGTGATTTTTTTTCAGCCACTTTTCCGCCAACATATAATCAGGCATAAGCTGCTCAACAACTTTCCAGTACTCATTTGAATGATTATGGTGAATAAGATGCGCCAATTCATGCAGTATTACATAATCCACAACGAATGTTGGAGCCATGATAAGTTTCCATGTAAAATTCAAACTCCCTTTTCTGCTGCATGATCCCCACCTGGTACGGGCGCTATTGATTTTTATTGCCTTTGGTTTGATACCAATAAGTTTTGACATTGATAAACAGCGTTCCTTAATTATTTTCTCGGCCTGTTTTTTATACCATTGGATTATCATAGTCCTTGGATCATTTGAAAACAGAACCGGAATAAGCAATTCACCATCTTCCGTTATAACAAAATCTTTTCCAAGTGAAAAGCGCAATCTGATTTCTTTTCCCAAAAATAAAAACTTTTCTCCGTCCGAATATTTCTTCGGCTCGGCTTTTGGTTTTCTGGACATTTGACTCAGTTTCAAACTAATCCATTCTTTGTTTTTCAGTATGAATTCTTCTATCTCGCGGTTTGTAACCCAGTAGGGAGCTTTAACTTTTATTATTAAATCCAGCCCGATTGAAATGCTGAGTGTTTTTCTTTTTGAGCGAAGAATATTATCAATAAGAATATTTCCTGTATCCAGCGGTAAAATCATTTTCATATAGTAATGCTATACCCGTCCTTATTGCTGAGATGCCGCATTTTTTTGCGAACCATTTTTCACGAAAAAAACCGAATAAATAAAAATCGACGCAGTAACAAGACAGACTATCCAAATAATCAATTCGGCTATCGAAAATCCAAAATAGAAATAACCGGTAATTATTCTGATTAAAAAATAACCACTGATAAAAAGCAGCATTGCATTAGAAATGATATCGCTTTTATTTTTAACTGCGATGAAAAATATAATTCCCGCAAAAAATACCAGCATATAAATAGAAGCGATTGTCAAAATCTGCAATACTCCGCTGGTTTCATTTGAAACGAGTCTGAGCTCTTCTTTCCAATTAAACATCTCCCAAAATGCAAGATGCAGCATAGCAAAAAGAATATTTATAAAAGCGCCAACGTATAATAATACTTTTCGGTTCATGTTATCTCCAAATATATTTGTAATTATACGATGAATTTAGTATAAAATAAAGTTAAAAAATTCGTATTCCCAAATAGGCCAAAAAGAGATATTTACGCTGAAAACCAAATTGATAAAATGTAAGGGCGTTTTAAATTATCGGTTAGTGTTAACCTATTTTTGGAAATACTAATTCCCGCTTACAATAGTTTTTACTTCATTCAGATTAAGATTTGTGGGAATCCCTTCTCTATCCCAATGATTTTTACAGCCGCAATAATCAAGGAGCACACATTGGGCTTTTATACCAAGACTGACTATTTCCAAACCGCCGGCAACCAAATTCAGGGGACAAGCAACTGCTACGATACCTACATCATCATGTCCAGCCCACTTTTGAAGCCATGCCGAAAAACTTGACGAATGGGGAACGATATAAACATCAAAACCCTCTTTTTTACCAAGAGAAGAAATTTTATGAATATTACATTTCTTGTCGCATCCTGTACAAATCTGATCCAAACCATCCTTAATCATTCGGCACTCAGTATCGGATTTGGAACGCATGCAGGCAGGAACAAGAATGGTTTTATATTTAGTTGCCACGAATTCCTTTCGGAAAGCGCGGTTCATTATTTCCGCTCCAAGCATATTCAGATGATATTCGTTTCTTTTTCGGGAGCAAAAAATGGAATCTTCACGCCAGTAATAATAATCGCGGTTCTTTTCTATAAAGTCATCTACATTTTCTGTATACTTACCAAGCCTCAGCATACTCTCCTTTTCGAACCAATCGGCAATTTCCAAAACTGAGGTAAAAATACTTTCCACTTCTTCATGCTCTTTCGTAGATAAGAATCCGGTAAATTTAGTTATTCGTTTCAGTTCATGCTTGAACTCATTTGAAGCCTGTAGCCAATCCAAAAAACCCTGTATATTATCATCTGTAACCATGGGCTTCATTCCATGAGTATGATACTTTTTCATTAGTACCGTCATCAAAATACCGCGGACATAATCAACCCCCGGTTTGAAGGCTCCAACACGATTCCTGATATTAGCTAAATTTAATAATACAATTTTCGCTTTTTTATTCAGATGAATGGAATTGAGACTGTAGTTATTCCAGAAAATTGCCATCATTAATAGGTCAAATAGATTTTCCTCCCTGCTCCTTGAATTTTCAGTCCCCCGCTCACACAGGAAAGAAGTGTATTCATCTAAAATTCTGCCAATACACAATTCACCCTTTTGTATAAATGCATCGGCAAATTTTTCTATTTCAATATAATACGGATCTGAATTTTTTTCTCTATTTTTTAAACTATAAGTAAGTACCTTTTCCATAACTCTCGTTTTTTTATTGATAATACGGAAAAATAGCGTTTATGTTGCAAAAATACGAGTGAAAAATTTGCATCATTTTAGGTGAATTACTATTCAGCTCATTCGATTTAGTAAATTAAGCATAAGCATAGCACTGTCGTACTTACGGCACTTAATATTCTGCTTTATTATTTACTACCGTACTATCATCACTACGTGATTTATTAACAGAGGCTGTCCAAAAAGCAAAAAATTGTCATACCCGTCCCGATTCAAAATTTTAAGTTAAAGAGTCGGGAGGTATCTCGTAAGTATCTGTAAAATAAAGTGTGTGAGATTCCCGCCTTCGCGGGAATGACACCAAAAACAACTTTTTGAACAGCCTCAGCAGACAAATGATGTGAGACTGTTTTAAATGATTCTCTGCTTATATTTACTCAGAACATTAACTTAGATGAATTAATTTATTATGGCATAAAATAATTTTATCAATTATTTTCTAATTACTGCCATAATTTCTAGGAAGAAGCATCACCTCCACAGTATCCGAAGCCCATGAACCGAATACTCCTATGCCCATACCGCTTACATGGTATTTTGGTTCAAAGTGGTTGCCGTCTACGTCTACTACCTCTCTCGGCAGTTTTATATAATCAAGAAAATTTTTATCGCCTGTTGTAACTATAAATCTTTGAGCTCCGTGATAGGCAAAAAAGTAGGATTCGATAACATAAGAGTGATATCCGTTTGATTTCTCTTTATTATAAACAAAATCGATCATATGATAGGTTTTTGGATAACCATGATAACCGTACTTCGCATACATCAGCTCCCAAGCTTCAAAAGGCATACTCCATATCTTGTTTGAGTCCGATATATTCAGTGTTTCTTTTGTAAAAATGTAACAGTCTTCATCAGATGAAAATTTCCAACACACTTCAAAACATTTAAATTCTCCGTTCTCATCTTTATCAAAAACGTGGAAGGGTTCAAGCTTCGATCTTGTCGTATCTATTTCCGGCAACTCCTCCGGCACATTCGTTACTGCAAACGCCTCTACTGTAACTCCATCGATGAGCGCGCTGATGCTTAACTTGTAGCTTCTGCCCTTCGCAATTACCATATCTAAACGTTGAAATGTTTTCGTCTCGGCGTTAAAATCCAATTTATAACTCTTGTTGATATTTAAATCAGTTATTATCGCATCCGCATCTTTCAGATAGAGTGAATCCGGATTTACTTTTTGATTCAACGGAAAATTTCTTGTAATCGAAATATCCTTTACTGCCCTTCCCGGCTCTATAAAACCATAAATCACTATTCTTGGCTCATAAATTTTCGAGTCTATTTCCACTATGCCTTCGCCGCAGCCCTGAATTATTACTAAAGCCGCAACTATTAAAATATATTTATACATTTTTATCCTATCCGTTAAAATTCAACTGTTACGCCAATACTTGGAATTATCGGTATCATACCGATCGATTTTGCCCCGACGGAAATTCCATCATCATCGCGGGAATCGTCATACTGGACTGCCCATACATTTTTGCGGTTGCCGATATTAAACACCTGAAGGTACGGCGTCATTTTCCATTTTCTATAATAAATCTCATATCGCAAACTCATATCCAAACGGATGTAATAAGGCAATCTCCCATTATTTAATTTTGTGGGATAAATGCATAAACTATCCAGTTTATAAATCGGATTTAAAATTTTATAGCCCGAAGCCGGCAATGAGAAGGGCTGTCCGGAGTTGTAAGAAAAATTAAGCCCTATTAATAGTCTTGAGTCTCTATCATCTTCGCGTTTCCTAATTAACCCGAGCAGATCGGCGCTTAATGCCGCATTCAGAGAATGAACTCTGTGATGCCTTGGCGAAAAAGGATTACCCTGATTTAAAATTGAAAATTCGTATTGGGTCTTTGCAAGTGTGTATCCTATAAATCCGGTAAACGCGCCGGCGCTCTTTCTAAACAAAATTTCCAATCCATAGGAATATCCCTTTCCTTTTAAATAATCAACACCGGATGCATTAAATGTAGGAGCGCTGGTGGCAATATCAAAAAAACCCTGAGAGTCATCTATCAAGAAAAGCTGATCAAGAGAATATATATTGTTTAGCTTTTTGTGATACAGTTCAATTTCAAGCGATAGATTTTCAGCAATATTATAATTGTATCCCAATATATTATGAAGAGCATTTGAGCTTCCTATATCCTTATCAGCCATGGTGTATAACCCCATTATGAATCCGCGATGGATCCTGTGTAGATACTGGTTATAGATGCCGAAAGCATATTTCAAGCTGCTGCTTTCGCTAAGCCGGTATTTTAACGCCAGACGCGGCTCAATGTGGAAATAATTTTTATTGTTCGAGAATATATTACCCCTGATACCAAACTCTATATCCCATAATGGATTCGGCTGCCAATTTCCTGAACCATACATTGAAAAAGAAAGGGCATTTTGATCGTAGTTGGATTCCACAAGCGGAAATTTCTGGTGAAGCTCAAGACCGAGAAGTTTAAATTCCAATCCGCTCTTAAACTTAAGCTCATTACTATAAAATAGTTCGCCATTGAATTTCATCGTCAGGTCTGATATATTATTTGTCTCTTTTATGCCGCCAATTTCATAATCATAATCTGATTTATATTTGCTGTAAGTAACCCATGCGTTTGTAAAAATATTATCCGTAAGTAATGACTGCCAATTGAAGCTTGCGGTAATATTATTCCAGTTATATTCAAGATTATAATCTACGCCTCTATTCATTGGATTGTAAAGATTATCCTTGCTTGCGAAGAGACTGAATGTCAACTTGTTTTTTTCAGATAAATCAAACGTTGCCTTAAGATTACCATCATAAAAAAAATAATGCGATGAACCTGTATTAGATAAAAACTGATCAAAATATGTCCTCCTGAAAGATGCTGATATAGAACCAAAATCAGAAATAGGCATTTGGGCTGTGGCTTTAAGCGTCAGAAGGTTCCAATCGGCAACGCACTTGAACTCATTCCTGTTCCCGTCAATATTCACTACATCTACCACCGATGAAAGCCTCCCTCCATATTCGGCTCCAAAACCGCCTTTCGAGAAGTTCACCTGCTTAATAGCTTCTGTATTAAAAGTGGATAGAAGCCCGAATAAGTGAGTGGGGTTATATACCTCCACGCCGTCAATCATGAACAGATTCTGGTCGCTCCCTCCCCCGCGAACATATAGCTCGGATGAAAAATCGGACATCGTTGCCACTCCCGGCATACTCTGAAGCGTTCTCAATAGGTCGCCCTCCACAAGCTGAGGCATACTCTTCAGCTGCTGAGCGCTTATCTCCATCGATGAGATTTTTCTTGCAAAAAGTTTTTCTTTTTCACTTTCACGCTCTGCGGTTGCAATCACCTCATAACTGGTATAAGGTTTTTCCTTTAAATAAACACGCATAATATTATTCCCCTTATCAGCATCAACCTCCATGGTCCTGGGTTCATAACCAATAAGACTAAACGTTATCAACTGTCTGCCCGTTATTGATGATAGATTGAAATAGCCGGAATTATTCGAGAAGGTTCCTGCGTTCATTGCTTTTGCATATACCATTGCCCCTATCAGCGGCTCATGTGTGAGCGAATCGTATACGAAGCCGGATAGGTTGTATTTTGTTTGGGAAAAAGAAAAGGAATATAAAAAAATACTAAATAAAAAAATTATTGCTTGTCTTTTCATCATTCTTCAATTATTAATTTATAATCACGGGTTCATGAAAATTGTTTATTTATTTAATTACTTGTGGTAAAAAATGGAACCGAAATACTGGATATATCATCATTCATATTATCTAGTGTACCATCAAAATTTAAATCATAAAAATTTTGAATGTTATGCGATGTATACCAAAATCTTTTATCTCCACTTAACTCTGGATTCTTTCCAAAAACTATCGGTCCCATCCAGAAATCATACCTTAAGTAAACATTTAACCCATTTAGATATTCATTATTCGAATGCATCATAAAGGATGAAGTAATATTATCAAAATTTACATTTTGAAAATTAGGTATGTAGGCATTATAAGATGCAGGAGTGGAGGTAACATCCCACCAACAGTCTAGAACATTCCCTTGATAATTTGCATGCTCAAAAGCTCTCCAGATATGACGAAGCATCTGAACAGATTTAGTCGGTGAAACATTTTTCGTGGGCAAAAAGTTATCTATGTGTTTATATAAACCATGCTCACTCATAGAAACAGGAGTAATTTTTCTCTCAAGCGAATCATATTCCACCGAGAGTGAATATTCATTTTCCGTGTGTTTTTTGCACGAATAATTCGCTTTGTAAAATTCTTTTTTCCCTTTTTGAAATTTGTGAAATCTGATCGTACAATATGTTTGTAAAAATTCCGATGGAACAGATTTTATAAATTGTAGTCTCACTGTATCAGGAACAGATTTAAGGTTTTTCACTTCGATCATTTGTTCTGATTGATTTGCGCTAGAGGTTATTTCTGATTGTTTCATCTCAAGTGGATTGTCGTCTTTGCACCCAACAAAAGAAGCTAAAATAGAAATAAATAGAAATAAATAGAAATAAATAGAAATAAATAGAAATAAATCTGTGCAACATAAATACCTCTTTTTTTTGTGTAAAATTATTTCATGAACCCGCATTAAAATTTATTTTAATTTCATAATCTCTAAAATTCTCGCTTTTTTAATCGATTATTTTTTTTACTATTCATAATCCATTATTTAAATTGTTGCATTCTGCAAAATGGTTATCATATCACTTATAAACAAGATATACAATTAATTTATCAAAGTCAAGATTAAATACTATATAATCAACGATAGGAAAGGATAAATCCCCTTTCCTTTCCTACCGTTGCATATGAGGTGAAAAATCTTAGCAGGGGCTATCTAAAAATTTAATTTTCGTTTACCGCATTACCAGCCCTACACTCACGGCAACACGAATATAAATATTTTAGACAGCCCCCGCCAAACTGGGTGGTATTATTCGTGAGATAAAATTCTTTTTATATCAAAAGGTATTAAACCTTTGAGAAAATATTCTGACCAATCTCTCCATTCTCTCCTGCCTGATATCATCATTTAGTGAAGATTCTATCCAAAGAATATACTGTCTTTTATGATGGTCAGGTAATTTGTCAAAAGCTTTTCGTATAGTCTCATTGGTCTCAAAAAGCTGCAATAAATCGCTGGACATAAAATTATCCTTTCTTTGTTCTGTTGGTCCGTCAAAATTTATTATATTCCACTTAGCTTCTCTATCCGTTACCGAATCCGGTAATTTGTTTATTATAAAATTATCATTTTTTTCGTTATAAAGTTTTACAACATCCAAAGGAATTTTCCACTTTATTTTCTCTTTTACTTCCGGTGATTTAGTTTCGACTCCCTTCATCAATAATTCCTTTTGGTTAAAATGATATTACAGGTATTTTGACAATAATTTCCTTGTTTCTATCCGGATGAGATTTTATTGAATAGGTGCCATTAATTAATCGTAATCTCTCAACAAAAATGATAAACATTTTCAGAAATTCTTTCTTATTTTGCGAGAGCAATCCCGTGAATTTCTGGTTTTCACTTATATCCTTCAGGCTTATAATTAATGCATCATCATTTTTAATAAGACTGAACTCAATGGAACTATTTTTGAGATTATCCCTTATCGTTTTCAAAAGTATTGAAATAATTTTGTAAACATTTAGATCATTACCCACTGTTCTGCCGGCTCCAAGGTCCAGATATTTTATTTTTATCAAAACTTTACTTTTTCTGAATTCCTTAAATAATTCTTTGATTGCCGGTATTAAGCCAAGATCGATAAGTATTAGAGGAAACAGCGTAAGATAAAGTTTATTTATCTCATGAATCGATTTTCTAATCAGTTCTCTGACCATAACTAAATTCTCTCTCCCCTCGATATTTGTTAGATGTTCTTCGTACATATTAATTTTAAGATGCGCGGTACTTAAAACCTGGGTAACCTTTTGCTGGAGCGCTTCGGCAATCTCGCGGTTCTCTAACTCGCTTGAGAGAACATAATTGAAGAGAGCTTCCTGCTGTTGACTTAAATGACGCATCAAAATTCCTATGTTATTTACCTATAAGGTAAGAAATGAATTTTGCTTTGTCAATCGGGTAAAGTACGGATTTTTAGGGCTGTTTTCTACGCAAAGTACGGATAAAACGCGTAATTCTTAGATATTGTGGACTCTGTTGTAATTGATAATAAATGTTTTATTTTACGTCTACGTAACCATATTTTATCGCAGCTTTGACAAGCGAAATCATGGAATTCACATTTAATTTTTTCTTGATATTTTCACGATGGGTATCAACTGTACGTATGCTCAAATTTAATTTTTCGGCTATATCTTTTGTTGAGAGCTCGCTGACAAGCATTTTCAAAACCTGAATTTCACGGTCGGTTAAATCGGGTGTAACCTTATCCGACGAAGCGTCGCGATGAATATCAAAAAAATATTTTCCGCCGTTATCAATTTTTGAAATGGCAGTATTCAATTCAGTCAAAGTTGTATTCTTCAAAAGATATCCGTCTGCTCCATTCTCACGCATCGCTTCGATATACTCACTTTCATAGTGAGCAGTAAGAATGAGTACCTTTATATGCGGTGATCTCTTCTTTATTATCTGGAGTACTTCCATGCCGTCCAGTTTAGGCATACTGATATCTAAAAGTATCATATCAGGATTCAGATCTTTTGCTTTATTTAAAACTTCCACCCCATCTCCGGCTTCACCGATGATAACAATATCCGGATTCAAATTCAGACAGTTTATCAGTCCCTCACGGACTATATGGTGATCTTCGGCTACCAGTACTTTAATTTTTTTTATCAATTTTTAACTTCTTCTGTTTTTATTATTGTTTTGGAGATGATTATGATGTCTCGGATTTAAGTTTGCTGCATGTATTGCATAGAAGCTTCTTCTTTATATCTTTTTCGAGGGTAATATCATATTTTCTGTATAGATCGATAGTACCGGTAAGTGATTTTCTGTATGAGCTGCACTGTTTGCAAGTTTTAATATGCGCCACCAAATCCTCCGGAATATCGGATAAATCATGCACGTCATCGGATTTACATAATGCATCAAGAGTTTCTTTGCATAGTTTGCTAATTTTCATAATATTCCTGCAGTTCATTTTTTAAAAAGTTACGCGCGCGGTGAAGTCTGGATTTTATAACCGGCACAGTAAGATTAAGAATATTTTTGGTTTCCTCGATAGACAATCCTTCGACATCTCTGAGTAAAAAAACCATGCGGTATTTAATCGGAAGTTTTTTTATTGCATCATCAAGTTTAACTTTTAATTCGCTGTTCAGGGTTTTACCGGATGGAGATTCATGATGACTCATAAAAACCTTATCAGAATCATAATCAATCTGGAGATCATCAACAGAAACTAATTTATTTGTCTTTTCACTCCGTTTAAGCATCAGACAATTATTTGTAACAACCTTATAAATCCATGTTGATAGTTTGGATTTACCGTCAAAAGTTTTCAGCGATTTAAAAATATTTATTAAAGTATCCTGAAGGGTATCTTTTGCTTTCTCTTCATTTCTGCAGACTTTAAAGGAAAAACTGTATATCATCTGAGTATAATTTTTTATAAGCTTGTTAAAAGCCTCGATATCTCCCCCTTTAGCCGCGTCTATCAATTCCTGTTCTTCCAATCTGTTTTCTGCCATAACTCCACATTTTTATTTATCTTTAGAATTTACAAGAAAAGTGATTATTTTCAAGTCTCTTTTTTGGTTGAACACATATAATCCCAAATTATACAATAGTAATATTAATTCTAAAATTTTATGTCTTTATAATAAAAAACAAAAAAACGAAGGCTGAGTGATTTAATGCTATTCGTACTGAACCCTAGACGAAGTATAATTAATTGCAGTAAACCCGGATTACGAAATAGGGAATAATTGCCAATCTTCGATACAATCTTAATGCAAATTAATTATAGTCCGCCAGCGCAGGCTATCGCAGTACACGAATAAATGGACACTGAGCGGAGTCGAAGTGTCCTTATTTAGCAGTATAGACGCTTCGACTCCGCTCAGCGTCCTTAATCCCGAATTATGCAATAAAAACATTAATACTAAAATTCTATGTCTTTATAATAAAAACAAAAAAATCGATGGCTGAGTGATTTAATGCTACTCGTGCTGAGCCTTAGCCGAAGCATAATTAATTGCATTAAATCGTATCGAAGCCATCTTGGAGAATCTCTATTGCATAATTTGGGATAATAATTGGGTTTTGCAACACCCTGCATGGCGGAAGAGGGGGAATAGTGCCGCTCTGTGTATTGGTTGAAGGGAAAATGAAGGATACTATTCAGCGGTTAGGAATAGTAAATAATAAAAGCCGCACCTTTGCCAAAGCTCTGATGCTGAGCAGTAATCACAAAATATTACGATTAAACAGTAAAACCATGAGATGCATTTTTCGCAGGCTGCAGAAGTTTATCGATGTCGAATAAGAAAAACATAACGCTGAGAGAGGCGTATCATTCCGTTCCGGTTTACATGGAAAGAAAAAAGGCAGTCGGAAAAGACTGCCTGCAAAATATTATATTACCTGTTTATTTGCTGTCTTGATGGGTATCTTAATTAAAACGTAAAATACAACCGCAAATATAACAAGTCCAAGCATAGCGCTATCGCTGATAAAAGGTAATTGAACATTAATAATAAACAGGGCGGCCAGAATAACTCCGGTTAAAGCCTCTCCTGCAACAAGTCCGCTTGCGAGAAGAATACCTGTATTTTCCACTTTATCCAATTGAGTCTTCTCTTTAAATTTTCTTTGGGCTATTTTATCAACAATCAGTTTTATAATTCCTCCAACAAAAATAGCGCTGGTGGTTTCGAATGGGAGATACATTCCCACGGCTATCAATGTGGGTGACGGCGCCTTAATGAGAATAAGACCGACAGCAAAAGCAGCTCCAAAGAGCAGCAGAGGCCATGCCATCTTTCCACCGATTATTCCCTGCGCTAAGGCTGACATCAATCCTGCTTGCGGAGCCGGTAGATTCGGACCGCCGATTCCTCCGGGGGTTCCTACATGAAGAATGTGGATCGGTACGATAAGTACAAATGCAATGATTACCGTACTGACAATGTAACTTATCTCCATTCGCCATGGAGTTCCGCCTAAATAGTGTCCAACCTTCAAATCCTGCAGCAGGCTTCCTGAGACAGCCAGAGCGCAGCAAACAATGGCTGCAACTCCAAGTGCGGCTCCCACACCGCCTTTTCCGGTTATTCCGATCAATGCTATCAGAACAGCCGCTATGAGCAGTGAGGGCAGAGTAAGTCCGGAAGTAGGATTGTTTGAACTTCCCATAATACCTATCAAATAACCGGCTACCGCTGAAAAGAGGAATCCGAAAATAATCATTATCACAGCCAAAATCAGCGAAGCAATAAGATTTTGTGTAAATATAAAATATATTATTACAATTGGAATTGTAAACAAAGCTACTCCAAGCAAAGCAAGGCTTACCGGTATATCCTTACTGATTCTGGAAACATTTTCTGCGCCGCCTATTTTTTTGATGTCCCTGAAAGCCCTGATAAGTCCTGTAGATAATGATTCTCTCAATTTCCATAATGTATTTACAGCTCCCACAACCATTGCGCCTATGGCAATCATCCTAACCTGGTTATACCAAATATCATGAAAGATATCCTGATAGTTTGCCGCCAGATTGAGATCATGACTTATGAATGCAATCAGAGGGATTAAAAAAAGCCAAGCAAAAGCCCCGCCTGCCCATGATATTGCCGCAAGCTCCGGTCCGATAATATAACCAACAGACATAAGGGCTGGTGATGCAATCGGTGATTGGAGATATAACCCGCCCTGATACTGCTGCTCAATTCCGCCTACGCTTATCGATGATGTTCCAAACTGGAAAAATCCCGAAGTGTTTTCTCCCAAAATTTTTAATCCGCGGCTGTTTTTGAAAAATTCGATAATCATTGAAATACCGATTGCTCCAAAAACATATTTTGCGCCGCTCTCACCCTTCTGTCCGGCTTTTACAATCTCATAACATGCCAACGACTCGGGATACGGTAAATCCGATTCTTCAATCAGGGTTTTTCTGAGAAGAATAATAAACATAATTCCCAGAAGACCGCCGATAAGCATAATGAAGGAAGAAATCCAGTAGTCGAATTCCGTCCATACTCCGGCTATAATAAATGCCGGCAGAGTGAAAATTGCGCCGCCCACCAGGGCTTCACCAACGGTAGCAGATGATCTTACAATGTTTTCTTCAAGTACTGTTCCTTTGAATGTTCTAAGGAGTGCAATAGCGATAACAGCGGCGGGGAAAGTTGCCGCAATGGTCATTCCAGCCTTCATGCCGATATAAGCGTTTGCCGCGCCCATAACAACTGCAAAGAAAATACCAATAGCAAGCGCCCTTACTGTCAGCTCCTTGATATTGGATTCCGCCGGAATAAATGGTTTAAATTTGGTTTCAGACATATTACATTACAAGTTAATTATTCAATAAAATATCCTGAAAATAAGAATATATTGATAGAATGACAAGACAAAATAGAGTTACATGGAAAAATGGTTACTATTTTTGAAAGACTGACTGTTTTTCATTCCCCATTCAGATAATTCAATTTTTCGAAATAAGACTGTAGGAAACTTTTTTTTGATTGTTCAGTCAGAAAGGATCTTCCTGTAATATCCAACACTGCCTGCTTTTTTTCTCTGAAAGGATCCAGGAGATTGGGTATTCTCTTTTCATTTACACCTATCCGCTTAGCAAATTCCATAAAATCCAGATATGAGGCATGTCCCTGTTTTTTGTATGCGGCCGATTTATAATCATCTGCCAACAATCCTTTTCTAAACGCGAAGTCATTATCGTTTATATGCAGCCTTGTGTTTATCAATCCATAAGCAGGCGATAAAACAAATTCCCCGTTTTCAGTTTCTATCAACGAAAATTTTTTCAAATGGGCATCTCCATTCGAGAAAATGTAATTAAACAAAACGAGCGAAAAAAACTTTTCTACTTCTAACATCCATTGAGGTATAAATTTCTGCAATAATAAACCAAGCTCTTCATAACTGTAATCTAACTTAGAATTATTCCCTCCTTCAGCATTTGTTTTACCCGCCAAAGCAGCAAAATCCTCAACCGCAAGTTTTTTACCCTCCGGAGTAACATCAAATCTTTTTGTAATATATGCCGGTTCGCCATCGTTAAAAAAAATAAGAGCATTTGCGGCAGTATCAATATTATAAATCTGTTTTGCAATCTGCATGGTAAGATGTTCGTTTGCCGGTACGTCTTCTGCGTTATCTAATCCGGGTGTAATTAGTTTTAGAATATATCTTCCTCTTTCTTCTTCTTTGGTCAATCTGATAACATGCTTATCTAAAACCAAACTCACTTTTTCCTGACTGCCGCTGATTGAAACATGTAACCGGTTCCGATTAAATAATTCTTTCACTTCATCATCTTTCTTCGGTGAGTTATACTCAAGAATATGATTTATTTTCTTTCCGCCAAACAACAGCTTCAGCCCAAAAATACTGTATCCGGAAAAACCTTCAGCTAAAGTGATTGGACAATTATTTATTTTTATCGTTTTCATATTAATCCCTTATCTCCATTTTCTTATAATTCCCACTGCTGAGTGATTTAATGCTATTCAGTTACTCAGCTAGTTTACTTTTAGTCCGGCCGAAGGATCGAAGCGATGCTCTGAGCCCTGTCGAAGAGTGTCCTCTTAATATCGCCCAGGTGATTTCGACTCCGCTCAATCACCTTATAATTTTTTGACAGTCGCAGTCAACTACCTCCAAATTTAATGCTATACGGTCACTTTGGGGAGTTGAAGCGTCATTTTACTCAAACCTCGTTACCGTAACTGCGCCTATCGTATCAACAACCGCCGTAGAAAGCAGAAGCTCGAAATAATCATTCTCTTTGATCTTCAGCATTTCGCACTGCTGCTGCCTGTTAAATCCTTCGCTAAGCATATTATAAAAGAATGGAAATAGTTTTACACTCTCATATTCTTTTTGCGTTTTTGGAAACGATAAACTTATTGCCGGTTTTGTGTCATCATCAAGCCAGGTACTGTAATATTTGAATACGTAACTATCACTATCCACTTCCATCAGAGAACCCGCAAGCTCACCCTTCCAATATACCTTTGCTCTTTTCATATCATCCATATTATTTTATTCTAATACAAAATTGTAATTTATTTTGAGAATGGCAAGGGGAAAGAATTAATGTCTTTATTTGTCAGTGTTCTTCAGATTTTTTAAAATCTCAATTATTTCTTTATTGTGCATTATATTGCACTTTTGATATAAAATTACCCATTTTTTGGAATAGTCATGTGCTAAGTGCGCTATGTTGCACTTTTGGTGATTAAAAAGGGGAAACGATTGTTACTAAACACGAATTATTGCGCAAAATACTTATTGAACGCTTAACATATATTCATTATATTGAGATTTTAAAAATATTAATATATTCCATTAGGATGATTATGAAAAACAGAGTTCTTACAAATTACTTCTTTATTTTTACGGTATCATTATTATTTTTATATAATATCTCATCAGCACAGAACATTGGTAAAGCAAACCACATAATTCCAAAACCGAATTCAGCCGTTTTTTCAAAAGGTGATTTTAAAATCGACAATAAAACCGCCCTAATATTTGATGAACCGCTTAAAACTTTAGCCGATTATTTTTACACACAACTTATGAGTTTTTCCGGGTTAGATTTAGCCGGCAATAAAAACGGGCAAATAAACAACTGCATCACACTTAAGATAATCCCGCTTCCGGAAGAGACAAATGATGAGTACTACAAAATATCGGTCGCCACATCCGGAGTAACACTCTCATCTACTACTGAAAAAGGACTCTTCAGGGGGATTCAGACTTTATTGCAACTTTTACCCATAAATGAACAAAAAGATAACATTACCTTGCCATGCTGCGTGATAGAGGACAAACCAGCATATCAATGGCGTGGACTCAACCTGGACTGCTGCCGCCATTTCATGAGTAAGGATTTTATAATAAGATACATTGATATTCTGGCGCATTATAAATTCAACAGATTCCATTTACATCTTACGGATGATCAGGGTTGGAGAATTGAGATTAAGAGATATCCAAAGCTTACCTCAATTGGAGCATGGAGGAAACAGGCAGATGGTTCAACACATGGCGGCTTTTATACACAGGATGAGTTAAGAGAAATTGTCGCTTATGCAAAAAGCAGATTCATTGATGTAATTCCTGAGATCGAAATGCCGGGACATGCTTTGGCTGCCCTGGCTTCCTATCCGGAATACTCCTGCACCGGAGGACCCTTTGAAGTAACTCATAACTGGGGAATATTTAAAGATATTTTCTGCGCGGGAAACGACTCCACATTTTATTTTCTGCAGAATGTGCTCGATGAAGTATCTTCAATCTTTCCTTACGAATATATTCATATAGGCGGGGATGAGGCTCCACGTGATAGATGGAAAGAATGTCCGAAATGCCAGGCAAGAATTAAAACAGAGAACCTGAAAAATGAAGCTGAACTACAGACTTACCTCATCAGCAGGATTGAGAAATATCTCCAGACTAAAGGTAAAAAAATAATCGGATGGGATGAAATTCTGGAGGGCGGTTTAACTGAAGGCGCTACCGTGCAGTCATGGAGAGGTTACAGCGGTGTTATCAATGCCGCAAAACAAAAACACAATGTAATCTGCTCCCCTGTGCCCTATACTTATCTTGATTACAGTCCCGGATTCACAGACCTGAGAGCCTGCTATTCTTTTAATCTTGTTCCGGGCGAACTTACAGCCGAAGAAGCTACACATGTACTAGGCAGTGAGGCTAATATGTGGGGTGAGAGCGCTCCGCAGGATAAGATTGATAACCGCCTCTTTCCTCGGCTGCTCGCTTTGAGCGAGGTTTTCTGGACCAAGCCGGAAAATAAGAACTTCAATTGTTTTTACAGCAGGCTCCAAAACCATTATCCCCATCTTGTAAAAATGGGAATAAATTACGGAGCGGAAGGGCGCACAATAACCGAATCAATTTCTTTTGATAATGTAAAAAAGCAATTTACTATAAACCTTAAGGTAAACGAAGATGGAATACAGATGAGGTATACCACAAATGGAGATGATCCTGATTCCATCAGCCCGCTATATTCGGCTCCGGTTGCAATGCCCGGCAATAGTAAACTAAAAATTGTGTGTTTCAGAAGCGGCAAAGCCTTGAATAAGAAACCTATCCTTTATACTTTTTCAGAGCATAAAGCCATAGGAGCAGAAGTATATCTTAAAAATCCCTACAGCGAGTTAGCCCATGCCGAAGGCGAAAGCTCACTTACCGATGGAACCCATGGAAGCGATGATATAAAATGCGGAAGATGGCTCGGTTTCAACGGAACGGATATGGAATTAGTGATTGACCTTGGTATAGAAACTGAAATTTCAAAAATTACTGCCGGTTTCCTTCAAGCCGCATGGAACCTCACATTCTTCCCCGAATCGGTCGAGTTCTCAACTTCAAACGATAATATAAACTTTACTACCCAGGGTAAAATAACAAACGATCATCCGCAAAAAACAACCGATCCGGTAACAAAAACCTTTACCTACGTTTTCGACAAAACAAAATGCAGATATATAAAGGTTTTCGCAAAAATAGTAGAAACCTTCCCTAAATTCTGGACAGGCATCGGCGACAAACCCTGGATATATATTGATGAGGTTGTGGTTGAATAAATATTATTGTGCCGCCTTTATTATTTTTAATTTAATATTGGATACCCAGTTGTAATGCAATCCCCCGCCGGTGGCGCGTATAAATTTTGAATACATGAACCACATTTTTTTGAAATACCAAATAATAATACAAATAATATTTTTTTTGTCCATTGTTTTCGTCGTAGAGACGCAAGATCTTGCGTCTCTACGGAATGAAAATGAAATTATTTTATTTTGATAAATAATATGTGTATTATACAACCCTGATAATTTATTTTGTTCGGTACGTTGCAAAATGGTGATTTGGGATAGAGGCGCAATCCCCCGCCGGCGGCGCGTCTCTACCGCATGTATATTTAAATGATTTGGACATTTATCACGAACAAATTATTCATGTCTTGTGTGAATGTTTTATTCATGGGTATTTAGAAATTATGGTGTTTTAAGGGCACCTATTTCTCTTCTTTAGGATCCTTTAATTCTAAAAAACCTTGTCTTCTTAATTGAAAGATGAAGATGTTGAGTCTTTCAAAAACGGGTTCTATGGATTCGCCGAATTTTTCTTTCAGCTCGACGCCAATTTGCTCAACTGTTTTTTCATTATCTGCGCTTATCCAAAATCCGGTGCCGAACTCATCAAGATTAATTTTAAAGAATGGGGATTTATGTTTTGGGACAAAATTCAAAAGGAATTTACTTTTAAATCTTGGTATAAGAAGAGTAACCTTTCCGTCTTCCTTTAATTCCGAACCTACTAATTTGATGGGAATTAGCTCTAATAGATTTTTTTTCTTAATATTTTTTTTACCGAACATTTTTTACTCAAATATAATTAAAATTGCATCATAGACTCCCCCACGCCCATCGGGCACTTCCTGCAGAGGGAGACAATAATTATGTTCCCCCTTTGGAGGGGTTAGGGGGAGGACATTTATAAAACCGGTTATTCGGTTCACTTGAATTGAACCGGCATATTATAATAAAAAGGGCTGCCGGAAATAAATAACGGCAGCCCAAAATTAATAAAAAAATTACTTTAAAAAACTGCTGATGGCGGAGCCGGTTCATCCGGACTGCCAGCGTTCTTTACGGGATATCTTACAAGTACGTAACCGATTAGAACGATAACAAGAATGCTGATGAGGAAGCTTGGATCATTTGTTATGGTCCAGAACTGGAAGTCAAAGAATGCAAGTCCTGCAAAAACGAGACCCATTAGAGCCTCTCCTGCAATAAGACCTGACGCGATAAGAACTCCGTTATTTTCCGTTCTTGCTTTTTGAGCATCATTAAATTTCTTTTTACCGCCGATTTTATCCACGATTCCTTTTATCAATCCGCCTACAAATATTGCCGCTGTTGTTTCAAAAGGCAGATACATGCCAACCGAAACAAGCATAGGACTTTTTACCTGAACAAGTATAAAACCAACAGCCATCAGCATACCGACTATAACCAAAGGCCATGCCATCTGGCCGCCGACAATACCCTGTGAAAGCATAGCCATCAAACCTGCCTGAGGAGCTGCTAATGCTTTTCCGCCGAAACCCGTACCACCCGAATTTATATCACCCTGATGTAATATCAATAATGGAAAGAAAAGAACGAGTGAAGCAAAGATAACACCAAGGAGATCGCCTGCCTGCATCTTCCATGGGGTTCCGCCGAGTATATGTCCAACTTTAAGATCCTGGAGCATTTCACCTGCAACCGCAGCCGAAACGCAGATAACCGCCGCTACTCCAAGCACCGCTGTTACACCGGATGTACCTTTGACTCCAAGGGCAACCATCAGGACTGCTGCAACAATAAGGGTTGAAATCGTAAGTCCGCTTATAGGGTTATTACTTGAGCCGATAAGTCCGACTAAATAACCGGATACTGCGGCAAAGAAAAATCCTGCAATAAGCATAACTACCGTAGCAACAATAGCCGCTACCAGATCATTGCTGAAATAGTAATAAAGGAAAAATGTGGCAACGCCGACTCCTAAAAGGATAAGCATAACCAATTTAAAGCTTAAATCTTTTTCCGTTCTTACTTCTTCATGTCCGGAGGTTGCTGCTTTTTTAACATCGCTTATGGATCTGCTTAGTCCAAGGAATAAATTTTTTCTCATTTTCCAAAGGGTATAACCTGCGCTTACGAGCATACCGCCGATAGCTATAGGCCTGACAATCAATTTCCAAACTACCATTGCCATTGCAGCCCAACCCACAGGTTCACCGCCATTAGTACCGTATACAATAGGTTCAAGGGTAGGTCCAAGAAAATATAATAATAATGGAACGAAGAGACCCCAAGCCAAAACACCGCCGGCAAAGTTCAATGAAGCAAGTTTGGGTCCAATAATATAACCCACGCCAATATATGCAGGGCTTACTGCGGGAGCCGTAATAAGCGCGCCGCCGCTGCCCGGAACCTCTGCTAAAAGAGCGCCGGTACCGGTTTTGAGACCGATTGTTGTCTTACCAAATAGAATAAATTTCTCCCATGTTGATGCAAAGAAA
>Ga0351884_1081_pt1 | contig 29205 bp, 22 predicted proteins | sample BONcelFGM3001F15_FD_206773 | JGI IMG/M metagenome (GOLD analysis project Ga0351884, IMG submission 206773) | Enriched cells from coal bed in the Powder River Basin, Montana, United States - BONCAT cells FGM rep3 HSBNCT.FGM.300.1.F15 ...
CTTTCCCAGCTTGTTGAGTTCTGTATCTAATGGAGTCCCCTCCCTTCTTTCATCCTTGTCCTGAATATCGCAGTATTTAAAAATACTGCCTGAAATATAGGCCAGACTGCTGTTGATGGCCTCGTTGGCCTCACTATATGCCTTTGCAATATCTGTATATGCCTCGTGGAGTCCGCTTATACCGATTGAAATGATAACGTCCATCGATATTTTTAGGAAATCTTTAATATCTTTTGCCATTTTATCAATATAGTCAGAAGAAATGACTGCACCGCTTTCTTCTTCCAAAGAGCACAAAGTAACACAAAAGTTTTCTTCCATAAAAGCGTAACCTTTTCCATAATTTTCTATGATCTCTTCTGCAATATTTATGACAGAGCGTCTTAGAAAATCATCATTTCCGCTTTTATCATATTTTTGTATGTTGTCCAATCTCAAAATTAGGCAAACTAGATTTCTGCTGTAAAGTTCAATGCTATAAAAATCAAGCTTTTTCTTGATTTCATTTTCATTTTTTACTTTGCCGTAAATAACGGATCTAATAAATTCACTCTTTAAAACAAATAAGTTGTCTTTCATCAGCTCATGAGCATTGGTCTCCCTTGATTTTTCCTTTCGTTCTTCATCTATTTTCCCGCAAGCATTTTCAAGAACCTTAAGAAAACTGCATGTCTCCATCTGAAGCTTTAAAACATAGTCCACTGCCCCGAGAGACATCGCTTCTTTGACTAAATGGAAGTCATCATGGGCACTTAGAATAATAAACTTAATATTCCAGAGCTGCGCGTTTACAGCTTTAATAAGCTCAATACCATCCATAACCGGCATTTTTATATCCGTGATAACAATATCCGGCATATTTGATTTGATCATCTCAAAAGCTTTTTTCCCATTGTCGCATTCACCAATCAACTGTAAACCATATTCTTGCCATGGTATCAAAGTTTTTATCCCAATCCTTGCAATCATTTCATCATCTACTAACAGAACTTTATACATTTCCTTCTCCTTTATTCGATTAGGTGATGTCAATTTTTTGTTGACAATCAAAGCTACTCCTAATACCTCTCATTCCCACCAATCTGAAGCTATTCTCCAGGAGAAATTATAATCGAGCCTCTTCTGGTATCCCCAAACACTCACATTTATGATATCCTCACAGCGATTTTTTTGTATTCATATCATATTATTTCTGGATTCCCCACTTATGGCTTCCGCATTTTTTCTTTTTTCATTAAGGAGATAGTCAAAAAGTTTAACACTGCCAAGAATAATGTGCTTTCAAAGAATATTCATTTGTTAGCAGGTAAAGATATTCTTATCTCTGTATACTCGCCGTATATACTATTGATAGAATAGCTAGCTTGATTACCGTACGACATGGTTATTCGTTCGAACACATTATTAACACCGATCCCGCTAAATTTTCTATATTTATCCTCAACCCGCGACATTATTTCTTGCACCTCAGAAGGTTTCATGCCAATACCGTCATCTTTAACAGAAAAAACAACTTTCCCATTATCTTTTTTTATTGTTATCCATATTGTTCCTATTCCATTCTTAGGCAATATCCCATGAAAAATTGAATTTTCTACAATAGGCTGTAGTGTAAATTTAATGCATTCATATTCAAGAATATCATCTTCCACTTCCCACACAATTTTAAATTTATTTTTATAAGCTATTTTCTGCAAGAAGATATAATCATTTAGTATATTAATTTCTTCTTCTATTTTTATTATTTGTGTTTTTTTGCTAGTGCTGTTCTTTAAAAGCCTTCCCAACGCATCAATCATATTTTTTATGCTTTCCGCCTTTTGAATCTTTGCCATCCACCTTATTGTGTTGAGAGAATTATAAAGAAAATGCGGATTTATCTGAGCTTGCAATGCGCGGTATTCTGCATCTTTTTTTCGCGTATTTTCGTTTATGACCTCATCAATTAAACTTTGTATCTTGGCGACCATATAATTAAAGTTTTGGGTCAGTTCACCCAGTTCATTTTTAGCAAGCACTTCAACCTGAATGCTAAAATTGCCCTCTCTGACAGATTGCGTGGCTGCGGAAAGCTTACTTATTGGCTTTGTTATTTTTGAAGAAACAAAGAACCATACAATAGATGATATCACAATATATAAAAGAAGCGCGATGCCGGCAACCATAAAGATTATGTTGCTGTTATGAGCAATATCATTCATAGGCAATTCACCCAAAATGCTCCATCCAAAATCATTTATTTTATAATGAATATATTTTGTCTGATTTCCGTTTTCGATATGAACATAAAATTCATTTAAAGAAGCTTGATTGGCGATATTTATCAGCCCATCCGTGTTTATTGCAGATTCATGATAATTCACAACATTGCTTTTATTATCAATAATATAAATGTTGCTTTCATATTGTTCATCATCTCTGGACAGTATCGTTTTGAATAAAGCAGGATCAACACTCATGTATATGACCCCTATATTTTGCTTGTAATTTTCCTCTTTAATGACTCTAAATAACTCCAAAGATTTTTCATGTTCTCCGGTTTGAATACTGTAAAATGATTCATTCATTCCTGACCAAATGGTTCTTCCGGAGAAATCAAGAGCTTCTTTGAAGCCTTCCGAATTGATGATAACCATATCATCTATGCTTAACAGTTTGGTGGGATTTCCAAAAGAAGCCCTGTAACCGTTAAAACCATATATTTTTATTGCATTAATGTAATCAAAAGTATTGGAAATCAAATAACTCTTTAATTTATCATTCAGCTTATCAGTAGCTTTTTGACTTGCATCAGGAGAACTGTGAAGCTTAACTATTGCCTCCTTTAAATCAAGATCAATATAAATATATGCCATTATTTGTTTTAATTGATACAATTCGCTCTCAACGCCGCTTTTTACATAAGAAACAGCCTCTGAAAATGACATGCTTGCTCGTTCTGCAAGTATATTCGCAGAAAAGTAATAGGAGCCAAGTGCAGCACAGATTATCGGAATAATGCAAACGATAAGAAAAGAGAGGAATATCGTACCGTGGATACCTTTTGTTTTTTTAAACACCCGAAAGAAATCCATTATAATCCTTCACCCAAGCATTTCTTATCCTATTCTTTTCTTAAAAAAAGAAAAGTACTATTCAAAAACAATCATATTCATACAAAATATTTTACCACATTCAAATAAAAACACAAATCACAAACCAAATATTTCTACTCATTGCCTCACTCAGTGAATACGAATTTGGCAGCAATTTTTTTTAACATGCTAATTCTCTCTTTGCTTATCTGGTCAATATGTCCCGGCATATACCTTTTATTAAGCATCGCGTATTTTGGTTCCCCAAAGTTATGATATGGTAACAACTCAACTTTCCGGACATTTGAATATTTTGAAGCGTAAGCAGCTGTTGCTTCAATATTTTCTTCGTCGTCGTTATAACCCGGAATTAGAGGTATCCGAACAATAACGGGAATCTGCAATGCAGCTACTTTTTCAAAATTCTCCAATATCGTCTCTAATCTTCCACCTGTCAATATCAAATGTCTTTCTTTGTTCATGTGTTTTAGGTCGTACAATACCAAATCTGTGTATTCGAGAATCTTTTTAAACTCATTCCAATCACCATAACCCGATGTATCGAGTGTTGTGTGAATATCTTTGATTTTGAGTTCTTTGAACAAAGCAGTCACAAAATCCGCTTGCATCAGTGCTTCGCCGCCGGAACATGTTACGCCGCCGCGAGAAAACTCATAGAAAATTTGATCCTCTAACACTTCGTTCAACACGTTCTGGAGCGTCATTGTTTCGCCGAGGATTTCCCTTGCGCTAAACAAACAGTTTTCAACGCATTTGCCGCAGCTGTTACAAACTAATTTATCTGTAACGATACTGTCATCAACCAGCTTAATCGCATTTTTCGGGCATACATTAATACAGGCAAGACATTTAACACAGTTTTTTCTATGCCATGCTATCTCAATACCCATGTAAAGGCTTTCCGGATTGTGACACCAAGGGCAGCGAAGCGGGCATCCCTTGAAGAATACGGTGGTTCGTATTCCCGGGCCGTCTCCAATAGAATACTTTTGAATATTGAATATCGTCGCTTTTAGTTTATCAGCGTCTTTGTTTCTGGTCAAATGTCCTGCCCCTCTTTCTTGTTTTAGTTTTTATGTTTGTCCGGTTTGGTTCCTGTACGCTCAATTATAAGATCCTGATATTCTCTTGAGAGCGTAACATAAAATGCACTGTACCCGTGCACGCGTACAAGCAGATCTTTATGCTCTTCAGGTCTCTTTTGCGCGTCCTTCAATATTGAAGGATTTACAATGTTAAACGCAAGAGTAAAGCCACCCATTGCGAAGTATGCTTTGATCAACGCTGCAAGTTTATCCTGCTTTTCAGCACTGTCCACCGCATCCGGCATCATATGCAAGTCAACCGATACTGAGTTTGAACATCTTGAATAATCTATTTTTCCGGCTGCATTCAGATATGATGTGGGGCCTTTGCTACTGTGAATTGGAGTTAAGTTTGTTGACGTTGGATCTCCTGCGAAACGTCCGTCTGCTGATGCGCCTGCGATTGCGCCCGCATGGTCATTGGCGGTTGACCACAATCCAGCTTTAAACCGTCCCCCACGAGCATTCTTGTATTTATCGATTTCATCGCACCAGGCTTGCACAATATCATTCATTATTTGATTTGTATCGTCGTCGTTGTCCCCCCATTTCGGACAGCCTGCAATCATCTTCCTAACATCCTCACGCCCTTTAAAATTATTTTTGAGTACAACTACAAGCTCTTGCAAGGACATACTTTTGTCATCAAAACACAGTTTCTTGATTGTCGCTATGGACTCAGCAGTGTTTGGTAAACCTCTTAGCGTTGTGCCCGTATTGTTGTATTTGGCACCGCCTGCATTGTGGTCTTTGCCGCTCTCGATACATCCCTCAAGAATGACAGAAGCCAGAGGAGACGGGGCGATTTTCTCAATGTACTTGTCGGTTTCATTTGACAACCGAATCTGCCGTTCTGCTTCATATGCAAGTTGTTTCTTGAATGCTTCAAAAAACTGTCCGTATGTGTTAAATGATTCGGGTGCTCCCGTGGCAGGCCCCTGTGCCTCGCCATCCATCAAATATGTTGCATAAATATCCCTTAGCACCTGAAGATGCTGTGTGGTTATGCCGCGCCGATAACTTAAACCATTATTGAGTGCCAGCTCAAGGCATTTGTGCGAATCAACCCATACCGCTATGTTTCTATCTTGAGATTTGCCCTGAGGATACACCTCAATACATCCGTCATTGCAGTAATTTCTTGCATCTTCCTGAGAAACGCCAACGTGCATCAAGGCAGGTATGATGATCTCGTCATTGTAAAATGCAGGCATATCGTTCCCGTTCCCGATTATTTCACATGCCTTTTTTATAAACATTTCAGGGGTGCTCTTATGTAAACGTACGGAAACAATAGGATCGCGTGTTCTTAAATCACCGGCAATTTCAAGGCACAAATATGACAGTGCATTTGTCGCATCATTTCCATCACTATCAACACCGCCAAGGATCATATTTGTGCCCGTTTCCTGAAGCCCAGATTCTTCACCCGTGCCTGTCCCTTTATAAACCGTCATCGCGTTTTCAGTTATTTCTGTGCACAATACCGGAGTATCGCTGTTCTGGCTGGGAACCAAATAATCAGTCATGCAGCATTTAATCCAGAAATCATCCAAAAGCAGGCGAATCTCTTTTGCGTTTGACACGCCCTCTTTAAGGTCTTTTACATAAAACGGATACATATACTGATCAAAGCGGCCCAACTGAATAAGCGTATGACCACTGATACGAAGTACTGAAAAGACAAACCATACGCTTTGAAGCGCCTCATGAAAATTTCTGGGCTTGTTGGCCGGAACATTTTTGCATATCTTGGAAAGCTTTAAGAGTTCTTCCTTTCGCTTAGTGTCTTTTTCTAAGGCAGCGAGTTTCTCCGCTTCATTAGCATATCTTGCAGCATACCGCATAATAGCCTTTGCAGATATTTTCATAGCTTCCCTGCATATCTTCTTGTCTGTGTCTGTTTCAGCTTCCTGAAGCTTGTCTATTTCCTGAATCAAGCCATTGAGTCCTTTTTCAAGAACCATCCAATAACTCGGGCTGTTGTGTCCGTAACAGATCTCAGGCGTTAAACGTGCAACGTTCCATGCCCATTCTTTTTCTTCTTCAAGAGCGTATATAGGCATATCCATAACAGGGCGTAAGCCGGCAATCAGCTCATCGTCAAGAATACGAACAGGCACTTCCTCCAGAAGAAGCTTTTCAGCCAGAGCTCGCCTTATTACCAGAGGGTAACCAACAGTTTCTTCATTAATAACATTAAGTTTGCGGTCATCATACAGAACAAAATGCTTTTCTTTCATTCTGTTTTTTAGCTGAATGCGCATAACAAATCTCCTTAGTAAAAAAGAATTATACCAAACCCGAAAGCATCCGGGTTTGGTATTCAAAAATATAATCAATAACAGAGTCTAAAGTGCCAAAATCAAACTAAACTCCCAAGCGCGTACCAAGGGCAGGCCACACTGCAACAGCTTCTTCAAGACCCATCTGTGGTGATATTTCAGCTGTAAAGACCGGCACCCAATGATAGTCTTTTTGATCTGTCCAAGAAGGAGAGCCGGCAACACACTTAACGATGCTTGCCGTACAAGTTTGCTGAAGACCATTTTCACGGAACGGACCTAAGCCGCCGCCGCCAAGAGCGCCGCCTGTGATGCTTGAACTCCTTAATGCTTCCATCATTTTCGCAGGATCTTTATAGTCGACATTCCCAACATTTTCAGCAGCCTTGGCAATAAGCCTCAAGCCATCTACCAGTTCTGCGGAGAAGCCGTACGGCATGTACCCAAGCGAAACGGTATTCTTGGCAAATTCAAGCCAGGCCTCGGATTCTAAATCAGCAGCAGTAACAGAGTACATACCCTCCATGTAATTAAGGCCAAGTGACTCGTCAACAACAGAGTAATCTCCACCTGCCATAGGATCAAAGATCACATACTCAGGCCAAAACCCGGAATCCTTCATTTGCTGAATGATTGAAAATGCACCCGCGCCAGGATTGGGAATAACTACCGCATCGGGTTCAAGCCTCTTCCATTCGGCAATAACAGCAGACCAGTCGACCTGATCTGAAGGGTTCTCTACATCGTACACGCATTCAATATCTGCACCGTTTGTTTCGTATTTTATACCTTCAGCCCAGGCATCCAGCCAACCTTCGCCCCATCCCTGACCAGTAATCGCCCAGGTTTTTACGCCCATCTCTTTGAAGAATTTTCCGGTCAGTATGCCATAGTCCCATGAGCATGCGCTCGGAACAATAACCCAGCCAGCATCCGAGGACAAAACCTTTGAGCCTGTTGTGTTGCTCATCACATAAGGGATAGATGCAAATTCGTTTGTAAAGGGAATTATCTGTGCCTCAACCCAGGAACCCCATACAACATCCATATCGTCTTCCAGCGCAGCACGCGTAATCTGCTCAATTGCAACAGCCTGATCACTTGCAATATCATATGTTTTGACTTCAATACGCGAGAACCCCTCTATGCCCTCTTCGTTAATCTGGTTGATGACGGATCTGCCGAGGGTATTCATTATTCCTCCATACCAGGACATAACCCCAGTCATATCACAAAGGAAACCGATTTTGAATACTGGCAAATCTTCTTCTGACTCTTCAGATACAGCCTCTTTTGCAGCATCTGTCTTATCAGGAGCTGCTTGTTCTTCAGTAGCAGGTTGCGGGCTTTCTGCGCACCCGGCTACCAGTGACATTGTGAGAATGACTACCAACACGAGTACCAATGCTTTTTTAATTTTCATTTTTCCCTCCGAGTTATTTAATTTTTGGCATAGCCAAACTGTAATTTTTTTATTTTTCACAGGCGTAAGCGCTTTCCTTTTTCGTCCCCTTTATTTTGTTGATAATGCTTTCGTAAAGGCCTATGATCCCTTTTGGCATGTACATACGGATAAGAAGCGCCAGCACGCCGCTTATCACAATTCTCCACTCAACAGCCATGTTGAACAGTGTAGGAATAGAAGTTATAAGTGCTGCGCCGATTATCGGCCCGGCTATGTTTCGGGCACCTCCGATCCAGTAGGCCAGGATGACCATAAAAGATAATTCTGTGGACCATGTTATTGATGTGGTAAAGCCTGTGGTGTAACTGATGCAGAAACCTGCAAGCGCCACAAAAGGTATGAACAACAGATAAGCCAATCTTTTGTATTTTTTTATACTGATGCCGAGTGTGCTTGCAAGATTTTCGTTTTTCGCAACCAGCGCAATAATTGTGCCTGTTCTGGTCTTAAGTATCGAATAAACGCCCACCACGCCGATGACTGTCAGTATCATAATGATCAAATATCTGTTTGGTATTGCTGAAAAGAAATCGCTGGGCGCTAGTCTTGTAATGGCAATACCGGCATCGCCACCTGTGTATTTTGAAAACGCAACGAGCAAAGCTGAAAAGGCGAAAATGAAGAATATGTTCAGTACCCCCTGGTTCATTATCCCTCCGACTTTCATTGAAGGTATTGAGATGAGCATGCCGATAGCAGTAGCTATAACAATGCAAAGCACAAGAGCGATCCATGGATTTAGATTTGCTAGCGATGTGAGCAGAGAGTATCCATAAACTCCTATCCCAGCCAAGGCAGCTATGCTAAACACCGGCTGACCCCCAACCTCCAGCAGCGCCCAGGCAGCCACTGTAAGAAGTATTCTGCCTAAAACCTGGGACAGGAATATTGACAGAAAATCGTTGCTTGTTATGAATGGATACAACAGTAATGCAGTCACCAGCAAAAAGAAGAATAGTTTTATTATGCGTTTCATTTCTTATTAACTCCTTATAATGTTCGTTCGCTTTTGAAGATACCCCGAGGGAAGAAAATAATAGCAATAGTGAATATGGCGAATGCAATTATGGGCGTATAAACGCCGCCAATCAAATAGTTGCTTAATGAATAAGAAAAACCAATTAACAAAGCTGCTGCGAACGCCCCAGAGACATTTCCAAGACCCCCAAGAACCGAAACGATAAACCCATATATCACAAGCTGAGAGCCGGTCTCAATACGTATTCCATAGAGTTTTCCCCAAACCAACAAACCAACAAATGCCATAAAGCCGCTGATACCAGCCACTACCATATATGTCTTCTTTACATTTATGCCCATTATTGATGACAGCTTGCTGTTTTCGGTAACCGCTTGAACAACATGACCAAAATGTGTTTTTCTTATGATAAACCGGGACACAATGAATATAATCACCGCAACGACCAGCAACACGGCTTCAAATGTTGTGAGCAAATCAAAAAGCCTCTCTCCACTGGGAATACCGACAGTAAACATTGCTGACGGGAAGATTTGTTTAAATATCGTTGGTATGGCAACAAGCAATGCGAAAGTCCCGTAAAGTATGTTGGTCCTTTTTTCTTCGTCATTTCTGCCGCTTGAAAGCTTGAAAATGATAAACTTTTGTATCAGTAGATTGAATACAATCGAAGCAACAGCGCCGACCAATATGGCTAACGTCAAGCCAATTAGATTCCAGAGTATAGACGCAACAAAAAGTCCAAGCGCTCCAACATAACCAAGCGCAAGATTTGGAAATCCGCCAACACCGTACTGGAAAGTGACTGCAAAACTTATTAGAAAGTATATCGCGGTTAATATTAATCCTGATTTTATAATATCAAGTATCATCAAGAGGTCCTCCCAAATACCATTTCAGTGATTTCTTCTTTTCGAAGTTTCATCCATTCCTCCTGCGAGAATATAGCTATGACTTTTCCGCTTCTTAGCACAGCAACATAATCTGAAATATCTGCAACCTCTAGGTTTTGCTCTGAAATCAAAACAGTGATTTCGTATTTACTTTTAATCTTTTCAATGAATCGAAGTGTTTCTCTGGCCATTTTCGGAGACAGCCCCGTTAATGGCTCATCCAGCATGACAAAACTCTTTAAACTTACAAGGGCCAGTGCAATTGCGAGCTGCCTTGATTCTCCGCCGCTTAGTGTGTTCGCAATCTGTTGCTTGCGTTCTTCAAGAATCGGAAAGATTCCATATATTTCTTCGATGTTGAGTCTGGATTTTCTTATAGTCCGTGCCAGTTGGATATTGTCATGCACAGTCAATCTACGGTATATGTTGTTTTCCTGGGGTACGTAGCTTATCTCAACCTCATGAGTCGGCTTTGATTTAATCGATTTGTTTTCAATTATAATATCCCCATCATATGGGTATATGCCCATACATGTCTCCATTAGCGTGCTTTTCCCTGCGCCATTTGGTCCGATAAGCGCGTAAACTTTACCCTTCTCAAACTGCAGATTTATATCTGTCAAAACCGGAATTTTTTCATAATATACGTTGACTCTTCTTAATTCAGTAGTAAACATTCTTATTTCCCCCAGTACAGCATTGAAACATTATCATTCGACGCCACTTCATTGGGCAGACCTTCAAAGAAGTTTGTACCTTGACTCAGCACGACAATCCTGTCCACTGCATCAAATAGAATTTCAGTTCTGTGTTCGATTAAAACGAAACTTGTTTTGAGTTCGTTCTTTTTTTTCTTAAGGACTTTTGTGACGACCTTGCTTTCTTCCCAGGTTAAACCTGCGTATAGCTCGTCCATGAGCACAAGGCATGGATTCGCAACAAGACAACGGCATAGTTCAACCATTTTTGAAACAGCAGTCGGAACATTGCATATGATCTTATCTGCCAGATGCAGAAGGTCGACTTCTTCAAGCAAGGAATGAACTTCTGCCATCTCCTCCTTTTTTGTTTTAGTACTGTTTTCTATTAAAGCAGCGCGAATATTATCTGCGACAGTTCTTTCTGGGAAGTTGCTTGTCGTCTGAAAGCTGCGTCGAATACCATTTTTCGCAATATAATGAGGCGTTGCATTGGTAATATCTTTGCCGTTAAGAGTAATCTTACCACTGCAAACAGACTCAAGACCGCTGATCATGTTAATCAGCGTCGTCTTGCCTGCACCGTTTGGGCCCATTATGCCAACAATTTCAGCTTCTCTGATTTCCATTGACATATTTCTTAATACCTGGACCCCGCCAAAATTTTTACATACATTATCAATTTTGAATAACAAGGACAACCCTCCAATGTTTTTTTATTTTCAATTTATTCCAGAAATCTTTATACTATCAATACTGATCCGACATATTTTTCCGCAGCGGCTTTGAACCTAAATATTTCTTTATCATCAATTCTTTCTTCCCTGCGGAACGAATATTGTCTCCCTAAAAGCTGATACTTTCCAATCCCGTATCTGTGATACGGCATAATATGATATTCAGTAATGCCGAGTCCGGATAGATATTCAGATATGTCCATAATGCTTTCTTCACTGTTGTTGAACCCAGGGATTACCGCTGTCCGCACTATGATATCCTTGCTCCTTTTGCTCAAACGCTTAAGATTGTCAAGGATCATCTCATTATCAACACTTGTGAACTTTTTATGTGTTTTTGAATCCATGTGCTTGATGTCAAACAGGAACAAATCCGTAAATTCGATCACATTTTCAAAGGCTGCCCATGGCACACATCCGGCCGTTTCGATTGCTGTATGTATCCCTTCTAACTTGCATCCTTTTAATACTTTTGCTGAGAAACTCATATTGCACAATGGCTCTCCCCCGCTAAGGGTTACCCCACCGCTGTTGCTTTTGTAAAAATCCTTGTCCTTTACCACCTCTTTAATAACGTCATTAACGGTCATTAAAGCGCCTTTCATTATTCGCGCATTTGAATAGCATACCTTTGCACATTCCCCGCAGTTCACACATTTTGTACGATCAAATATAATCTTTTCAGTTTGTGACAGGTATATGGCTCCGTTCTTACATGCAGTAATACAATTTCCGCAGTCTATACATTTCTGTGGATGAAAAAACAATTCAGGCATCGGTCTTTGAGATTCCGGGTTTGAGCACCAAACACAACTGAGAGGACAGCCTTTTAAAAAAACCAAAGTGCGTATGCCCGGACCATCACTTATAGAAAAACGCTGAATATCAAATACAATTCCCTTCTCACCCAAAGCATCCTCCGTTTTACACACACATATATTTTTCTTGAATAAAAGCGATATCTTTAAACAATGTTTCCAAAGCATTATATGTCTTTTTAAAAATTTGAAATGTTTCATTGTATATTGCGTGTTTTTCTTTGTCAGGGTATATCTTTTTTTCTATAAAAACAGTCTTTTTTGCTGCTTGAAGATAATCCTTATACCAACCAAGACCGACTGCAGCCAGTATGAACCCCCCCTTAGCGGTTGACTCATGCGGATCTCTTATGATTTCAAACGGATGCCCTAAAACATCTGCATAAATCTGTACCCATCGTTCATTACGCGCGCCACCGCCTATCACTCTTATTGGCTGATCATTCTCAAATGGCACGCCTGCTTCTTTTGTAGACTCCATCATCCATCGGAAATTATATGCAACACCTTCAAGGACTGCCTTCGCCATGTCGTTCTTGTCATGTGCCATGCTTAATCCCACAAAAGCGCCTCTCGAATCCGGATTCCAGTGAGGGCCGCCGCCGCCGCGTAAGTATGGCACATAAAATATACCCTTTGCACCAGCGGTGCTTTTGCTTGCACGCTCACCCGTAATATCATAAAAACCGGAATGTATGCTGCTTATGATTTTCTTTTCTGTATCACAAAGCACGTCTTCAAACCAGTCACGAGAAACACCGCTTGCAGCCGTATATTGAAAGCTAATGAATCCTTTCCATACATGGCATATATTCACTACGTCGTTTTTATCCCCAAAGCTCGGTTTGGAGACAAGTCCGCCATTCCAGTTGGCTGACCCAATACTCGTATAGTGCATATTGTTTTCGACGATACCTGCGCCGAGGCATGATGCCGGAACATCACCCGTGCCTGTAAAAATTGGCGTTCCTGCTTTTAGGCCGGTCATATGCGCTGCAGCTTCCCCGACAACACCGGCAATCTCGTGTGAATACCTTATTTCAGGGAGTTTATCCAAAGATACTCCGGCTGCTTTAGCAATCTCTGATGAATACGCCCTTTTGGCGATATCCATCCAGCCTGTGTTGGAAGCGTCACCATAGTCATCGACAAATACTTTTTTATCTGTTAAGTTCAGTATTATAAAGCCCTTTGACTGCAGAAATTTGTATGTCTTCTCAAAAACTTCGGGTTGGTTATCTTTTATCCACATTGCTTTACAACATGAAAGGATCTCAGCAGGATGCGCCAGACCATGAATGTGGTAGAAATTATTATAGCCCCCCAACTTATTGACAATTTCTTTTGCTTGCTTCCCGCTTCTTCCATCAAAGACATAAAGCACGCGTTTACCCAACAGATTGCCCTCTTTGTCAATCGGAATTGCCATTATTTGATGCCCAACCGGAGCGATAGCTTTAATACTGTCTGGAGATAAACCTGTTTCTTCAATAATGGCCTTGCTGGTGGTACATACTGCTTTCCACCATTCATCAGGTTCCTGCTCAATTGAAGTAGGAGTAAGATAATGTGTCGAGTACGGGCAATATTTACTTGAAGCCACTGTGCCTTCAGAATTAAACAGAACTGCCTTAAGACCAGTGCTGCCAACATCAAAGGCTATTATGAATTCATTTTTTTGCATTTATCTTCTCCCAAGTATATTTATTTCATATTTGGTTATTTACTTATTCTACTGTTATGTTAAATTTAAATAAGCAAAACAACATATTGACTTATCGCACTGATTTCAACATGATTATAGACAAATGATCACAACCAATTAAATACACGTCTATGTGATTCTATATATTTTTTTTACAGATTGTTTAAATTGATTTTTTATTGCTTTATTAGTGTGTCTTATCTTTACTTATTCTGTACTTTTTTGCTGAAATTTTAACATAGAGCCCATGCTTCACTAATACCCCTCAATCACCTAGATCACACCATCCCCCGCATCGCCGCATCAGCTCCCTCTACCGCCTGCTTCATCACATTATTCGTCACGCCTGTGTATATTACCGAGCGTGGTGGATATATCCTTGTGCCCGAGGAATTTCTGTTCCACTCACATTGTATTTTAGCATTTAACTGTGTTTCGTTCTCTTATTCCCAGCCAAGATTTTAGTATTATGGCGGTAAGCACTACAATGGCTCCGATCAAGGCTAGCGCTCCAGGCGCTTCTCCCATTCCTATAAACACCAATACGGGGTTAATCAAGGGTTCGATCATTGTAATTATGGTTGCATCAAAAGCTGGCACATAACGAATGACTTCACCAAATATTATATGTGGTAAACCGATCTGAAACACGCCCATCACGATAACTATTGCTACGCTGGTGCCATTAAGAACAGGTGGATTTAGGGTGAGGAAGGGTAAACCTACAAGAAAACAAAGCACATGGCCCAAAAATATCCCATGCACGGCATCATCGTCACACCTTGCGGCGAATATAAATACACAGGCATATACAATTCCGGAGAGAAGGGCGAGCAGATTGCCGGCCAAACCGCCGACACTTAGTTTCTCCATAAAAAATAACGCAATTCCGCTCATGGCAAGTATAACGATAAACACATCGCTTTTATTGATTTTAACTTTAAAAAACAGAGCGGCAATTAATAGCGTGAACACTGGGCAAGTATACTGTAACATTATGGCGTTGATGGCCGTTGTAAGTTTGGTAGCCGCTACAAACGAAATCATGCAGATTGCAAGAAAAACCCCAATCATTATTGTTTTTCTGTTAATACGGATGCTTCGAGGTCCAATATAGATTAGTAACAGCAAGGATGCAACAAAGCTACGAAGCGAAGCGATAGCAATTGCATCCCAGGGTATGATTTTTATTAACAAGCCGGATGTGCTCCACAGCACGCCGACCAGAAACAATAAAGCACGTGCGCCAACTGGCGTGATGTTATTTTTAAAAATGCGCAACGTTATACCCCTTTTACGGCAGCCGCCAGCAAAAAGTTCCTGTGGCATGCAAATGCCGCGGATGCCGGCGGAGTATAGTCGATTGTATCACAAACATTTATTTATGGTCCAGCCTGCTTTATGTAGTATTATCACCTACCGCATTCCCCGCATCGCCGCATCAGCCCCCTCCGCCGCCTGCTTCATGACATCACTGTTCACACCCGTGTATATGCCAAGCGTGGTGGATATATCCTTGTGCCCGAGGAACTCCTGCACCACACGCGGGTTGACGCCGCGCTCTAACATCATGGTTGCGAACGTGTGCCGGAACTGATGGAACGTGACCTTGTCCAATCCTTTTTCATCAAGATAACGCCGAAACTGATTGCTGAATCCGGAGTAGCTTCTCAGCTGTCCGTCCTTATTCGGAAACACAAGATTGTCGACATCAGACGCTTTGAATCTCTGGATATACACCTTCTTCCACTCCTTAAGCGCATCCTTGACCATCTGTGGCAGCGGCAGCGTCCTGACCGAGCACGCCGTTTTTGTTCCGCTGATCTGCATGCTCCTCCCCAGCACCTCGCCCTTCTCACTTATCTCCGGGGTCGATTTTGCTGCTTTGCTTATATGCATGGTATCACCATGAAAATCAATGTCGTCCCATTTGAGCGCAAGTACCTCACCGATCCGAAGCCCCATGCCAATCATGGTGTAGATGATCGGCTTGTACGTTGTGCTGCGCTCTATGGCGCGTATGACCTTTTTCCTTTCATCTGCCGACAGTGCTTTTTTCTTCTTATTGGTTTCTTTCCTTGTGATCTTGACCTTATCCATCGGGTTCTCCCCTATCATCTCAAACTCAATGGCGGCCTTGAAAACTTGGTTCAAGAGATCATATGCCGCCTTGATGCTTCGGGCAGATAACCCTTCGTTTTTGAGTGTGCTGAGCAAATTTTGTATCTGGTACGCGTTCACCTTATGAATGTACATCTCTTTCACTTCATCCGATATGCATTTGGAGATATTCAGATACCATTCATAAGTCCGTGGTGATACGGCCGGGCGTTTGAAATCTGTCAGCCACTTGTGTATAAACTGCCCGAGTTGTATGTTTTTGTTTGGTTTTAACTTCTTGGCGCTCATTTTCCCGTGCAGCGCTTTGAGCTTCTCAATTACCTCGGCGCGCGTGTCACCAAATATGGTTTTCCTCAAACGCCTGCCGTTTTCGTCGATTCCAAGATTGATCTGGCCGCACCACTTGCCGTTTCTGTGTTTGAACACACTGCCCTCGCCGTTGCTGCGGCGGTATTTCTTTTTGTCCGGCATTGCCGCACCCCCTTTCCCTGTGTCCCATTAACGCTCTGTTCGGCTGTTAAGTCAAGCGGTCTTTTGCAGCTGCCAGATCACAAAAAGCAGCACAGGCACGACCCTTCTTCCGCCTGCTGATATGGCAGGGAATCCTTCGCTGCGCATCAGCGCACGCGCATTGTCACGCCCTATACCGAGCATATCCATAAGATCTGTGCAGTCAAAAGACTCTTTGCCGTATTTGACCGTCAGGCGCTCCACTTCCATGCGGATCAGCGCTGCCCGGTCATACGGTATATGCTCCTGACAGTAATCTGTGTTTTTTGATTTGCAGCTTATCCAGTCAACCATTCATATTGCCTCTGCTGTACAATTGGTATTTTCCTGATACTTATCAGCCTTGCTGGCGCAGCGCATCCTTGCGTTATTAATAACGCGGCGCATTCTCTATCGAACGTCTCTCATCAAGATATTTTTGCTTAAACAACGCAAAGCCTGTAGGTTCTTCATCTTTCTTCGCCATCGCCAGCCCGAACCGCGCACGCGATACCGGTGTAAGCAAAAGCTGTTCGCTGTATTTCTTCATCTGCTCCGCCGCTTCGTCCGCGACTCTTTGCCACGGATTTTTACGCGGTGTCGGATCTCCTTTTCGCATATACACTTCAGATGTTTCGATCACCTTTTGTTTGGCTTTTCGGTAAGTGACAACCGCGTTACAGTACACCTCCAGCGCGTTGCAGTCCAGGTCGCACAGTATCGGCGTCTTAAATTCCCCGTACAGCTTGACGATGCGGCGCCATTCTTTTTTGGCGTCCTCACACAGATGATTCGGGCATTTTAAGTGGTTTGATTTCACGCTCGGCTCATGCTTGCCGCGTTGCCTGAGCTCATCTTTCATCAGACGCTGTCTGTCATTGGTCGCATCCATCACAGCATGCGGGTATGGCTTCCTTCCCTTCATGCAGTCTCACCGCCTTTTCTCCAAAAAGTTCTTCGTATCTTTTACAGATGACATCCGCGTATCTTGGGTCAAGCTCCATCATGTAACAAACACGCTTTGCCTGTTCAGCCGCGATCATCGTCGTGCCGGAACCGCCGAAAAAGTCAATGACCAGATCATCTTTCCTGCTGCTGTTACGTAGGCTTCTTGCTACAAGCTCGATGGGCTTCATGGTCGGGTGTTCCGGTGACGATACCGGCCTGTCTATGTCCCACACATCGCCCTGCAAGCGGTCAGTGAGCGGGCACAGCCGTTTGTTGTTCCCGAGCCATCCATACCATATGGGTTCATACTTGGTGTGGTAGTCTTTGCGAGAGAGCACAAAATGGTCTTTGTTCCATATGAGCGTACTCGACCAATGAAACCCCGCGTCATGCATCACCTGCATGATGTTGGCCCATTCCTGCGCCGACATCACCACGTACGCCATCGCGCCGTCAAGAAGCACGTACTTCATGTTGGAAAATGCGGCATACAGAAACGCATAGAAATCGTGCGTGCTCATGGCGTCATTGAGTATCTGCCGGTCAGAGCCGTTGCGCCATTTGGGATTGTATCCTGAGCCATAGTCCACGTTCCACGGCGGGTCTGTCCAGATCATATGCGCTTTTTCACCGGCCATGAGTCTTTCGACATCTGCTTTTGAGGTACAGTCTCCGCACATGAGCCTGTGGCGCCCCAGCGCGTAGATATCGCCGTGCTTTGAGGCCGGCTCTGTGATTTGCGCCAGCGCCGCTTCCACTTCGAAATCATCTCCGGCGATCTCAGCCAGTTGCGCTTCGAACCCGAAAGCTTCCATGTCGAAGGCAAGTTCCGCCAATTCTATAAGTTCTGCGCCGAGCAGATCCTCGTCCCATTCGGCGAATTCTGCTGTTTTGTTGTCTGCCAGCCTGTAGGCTTTGACCTGCGCGTCGGTTAAGTCTGTCGCATAGAGTACTGGCACAGTATCAAGGCCCAATTTACGCGCTGCCTTATACCGCGTATGGCCTGCGATGATCACACCTTCTTTGTCAACGACTATGGGTTGTTTGAATCCAAACTCACGAATGCTGTTTGCCACAGCGTCCACCGCTTTGTCATTTATCCTTGGATTGCCCGCGTATTCTTTGATGTTTACCATATGTATTTGCTGTATTTTCATATGATCCCCCACACACTTTTTTGGTTAATAAATCGAAAAAATCTTGCACGTTCCTCCCGCACCGTTCGCATGCTCACCTTCCTGAGGAAATGACCCGCCCCCCTCCCGTTATCTCTATCATTCTTTTGTTCAGTAGAGTCTGGTAGAGTCTAAATACATTAAGCTCTCGTGCGCACGTGTGTGTATACTTTATGTCATCAGGGTCTACCAGGCTCTACCTCATTCAGATGAAGCCCCATCCAATATCTCCTGCCGTTTGTAGTTGTCCTTTTGTAACCGGCTGCTTCAATTGCCTTCGCAAATTCATTTTCCCGTCTCGGGTACTCCCCGTACGATTCAACATTTTTTCTGTAAGCCATATATAAATCCCTTGCGCCTTCTTTACCTCCCGCAAAACAACACTCCGAAATGAATGTCTTCACCCAATCTTCTTGAGCTTGGTATGTGTCTGTCATGCTTTTAACGGTATCGGGAACGGTCAGTTTGAAATTGTTCCTGCAAAACTTCATAGCACCGTCGATAATCCATGACAATATGGCACCGCCTGCTTTCTCTTTAAGTACTTCGGCATAATTTTGAATGGCCGTCTCAATAGGGAACACAGCGTTAAATGGTACGACCATCACTCGACGCCAGGTTCCTTCGTCAGTGCTCGCGATGCGCGGCAAATGATTGGTATACAGGATCAGTGTATGGCTTGGCAAAAACTCCTCAGGCTGCTTGAACTTTTCTTCAGCAACGAGTTTATCCGTACTGGCGAGTGTTTTTAACATAGACACAGAAATACGATGCCCTTCTTCAAGTTCTCCTGTCAGAACAAGCCTTTTGCCGCGGAGGGTGGCAAGCGAGGCGCCCTTGTTCGTGCGTTCTGTCGTCAAGGCTTTGACTGATATGCTGCCCGCGTAATCTCCAAGCACATAGGCCATTGTATTGAAAAAAGTGCTTTTTCCGTTCCGGCCTGCTCCATATGCTATAATGATGCCTTCATGATATACAGCTCCAATTGCCGACATCCCAGCTGCCATTTGCAGAAACTCTGCAAGATTGTCGTCTCCACAGGTAGCCTCTTTGATAAAACTTTCCCATAATTCAGTTCCGTTGCTCCCGGGTGCGCATGCGCTTGTCTTGCTGATATAGTCTTTTTGCTCATGATCGCGTATAAGGCCTGTGCAAAGATCTACAGTTCCGGCAGGCGTGTTCAAAGCAAAAGGATTCGCATCAAGTTCTGCCAGCTTGCAGTGTAGCATAGGCTTGGACAGCTCAACGAGCCTTCTTATTCTTGGTTCGTTGCGTGAGCTTCGTGCATGGGATAAATACTTTTCAGCACTCTCCGACATGTTGTGTATTTTTTCTTTTTGTGCCTCAAGGTCCTTGCAGTCGGCATATGTGTGTATTACAGCACGGTATTCGTCTGCAGCCTCACGAAGCATGTGTCGTGAAAAACCAACAGCTTTTCTCAAGGCGCAATGATTGTCTCGTTCCCATTTTTGGCCACTCCAGAATAACCAACCCAACGCATCGATATAGATCAAATCCTCCTGATGTTGTGTTGTGAACACTTCTGCATTGCCGGCGTCTGAATAATCACCTGGCTTATAAGACGTCTCTTTTTTCCTGCAATCTGCCGATCCCGGTTCGTATTTGGAAGCGCTATTGGCTATGGTTGTAATCTCTAAATCATTTAATGGAATATCGCAGCGTGTTTTGTTTTCTTCGCGCAATGCGGCCAGGATGGTTTGTTCGGACAGGCCTTTGGCTCTCAGTGAACAAGCCAGCCTGAACAACGTGTCGTTACGGGCGCCTTCAGGGATCGCTGAGCGCAACTCAAAAATATGATCACTGCTGATTTTGTCTTCTGTTATGAGCTTGTTCAAGGCATCCGGAAGATGGACGAGCCCTGCTTCTTCCGGACTGCTGAACGGCTGCCATTCATATCTTTTGCCACTGCTATGCAGGCTCGGCGGCGCAACAATATATCCGCCGTTGGCTCTGATATCTACGCCCGGCAGTAAACCTGCCTTGTTTTTTATGTCCACGTCTTTGCATTTATAAATATAATGATAGCCTCCACCGCCGGTCAGGCTTGTCCAAGTTAGAGGCAGCACCCCATTAAAAGCTTCCCATGCCTTAAGCGAATCTTCTCCAGACACTTTTCCATGCCCGCAATCGACATCTACAGCCAGTATGCCGGAAACCAAGCCTGTCACGATGCCGATATTGGCATTTGGCCATTTGTTCCACCATTCTTTTATCTGCCCTAAGTCTTTTGTTGCCGCATTTAAACCGCCTGTTATTCTCGGGTGCTTTCCGGGGGAAGTACAGTCTGGTCTCCCGCACGAACAGCAACTCTTTTCCGGCGTATGCAGCGGTATAACGGCCAAGCCTTTTTCTGCGTAATATTGTGCGTGTTTTTTCATATCCATGCGTTATCCCTTTAAAAACCTTTATGTAGTAACTTTTTAAAAACCACCTGATGTGCTGATTCCATGTTGTCGAGTGATTCCAGTAAACCGCTTTGCCCCAATCTGTTCCTTATGGTATAACTATATCATCAGCATCCTTGCTTACTAAAAACTCAATTAAGCGGAAGTAAATCCATGTGCGGCCTGTAAACCGATTCGTCTCAATCTGTTTCCCTATGGTATAATTTATATCATTGGCATCCTTGCATACTAAAAACTCAATGAAGCGGAAGTAAATCCAGAGGGGGCTGTATAGGTATGGAAAAAAGTGATTTTTGGAAAGCTGTTTATGATCGGGCTCCTGAGTACAGAAAAAACAGTTCTTCTTTTAAAGAAGCCTTCAAATTTTTCTGGTCAATATATGAAGCACTGAATAAAAAAAACTTTAATTCAATTTACAAACGTATTGAACTATTGGCCGATAGGATTGATAACTCCGGCAGACCCTTAATACGGGAAAATGATTTGGCGCGAAACGAATATTTCATTGACATTGTTTCACCTATAGTTGAGAATGTCAGGCTTGATATCTTCGGTATATCGGCGCCCCCGTTTAATGATTTGGACGAAGCGGGCGAATGGGTTTACCGTGAGTCAAAACGTCCAGTGCCCGAAGAGCATCAACAGCAGTTCGAAAAGTTTCAAGAATTCTTAGACAACTACCAGAAAGCGCGATTTAAAGGTGAGCTTTGGAGCTGCGGATTGGGCATTGTGTTTCAGCAAAAAACAATATCTTTCCCGGGAGTCAAAAGAAAAGACATGGTCGAAACGGTTTTGGTTAGAAACAGCAAAAGCCTGTTAACTCTCGCGAATGCTGTCAAACAGATTTTAAGCATTGTTGACTTTGATGAGTATGCGATAACAGCTCATATTTTGACAGGCATCAAACCAAGGTTGCCAAGATATAGAATTGATATGGATAATAGATGCGGCTCCATTCTCGAAGATCCGTTTTTGAAAGTACAGCTGGTTTTGAAGATCAATACATTCGACCTCACCTTTAACGAGCTAAGATATCTGTATTCACAGCATCGCAAATTATTAAGCTCCACCAGCCGGAAACGGTTTCTAAGTAAACAATTGAAAGTATTCAGGATGGTACAAGAGGTTGGCGGTGTTCCGGAGACAGGTGTGACTCAGTTTTGGAAACAACTATTATCCAAATGGAATGCAGAAAACCCGAATGAGCCATATAAGACATGGGAAGCAGTATTTAAGGCGTATACGGGCATAAACAAAAAGATGTCCATCGATTATTCGCCGGAAAACGTTGGAGAATTCATCCTTAACACAAATAAAAGGTAGTGGTTGCTTTTTATTTAAGAGACCATATGCTCAGCCTGCTTCAGTACCATATCCAAAATGAAATAATTTTGGATGTGCAGGAAGAGACGACATCACAAAGTTTAGGTGACTGGAATTTAGTCTTGCACGCAAAAGTCCAATCGCTATCGTTTGCGTACAGATATTAGGTCAATTATATGAAAATCTGTACTGTTTACGAAGCATATACGCTCAATTATAGCAATAAAAAAGCTTTGTTGCTGATGTTTCTGATGCAAATCTCAAATTGCAGAACAGGTGGAACTTAGCTTTTCAATCAACGCTGCCTGATCAAGCCCGTTCACAACGAACACAAAAAGAGCGCCCGACTTGGCGCCCTTTGCATTTCATATCATCGATATCCTGCTGCTTACAGGTAGACCACGACCATGTCTCCGATCTGCGTCGTCGAGAAGCCCATCTTGCCCACCGACATGCTCTTGATGTCGTTCTTGACGGCCTTCATGATGGCATCTTCGATGGCTTTGGCTGCCGGCTCTTCCCCAAGCTGTTCAAGCATCATCTGCCCGGAGGCGATCGCCGCCAGCGGATTGATCACGTTCTGGCCGGTATACTTGGGCGCGGATCCGCCTATGGGTTCATACATGGAGACGCCCTGCGGGTTGATGTTGCCGCCCGCTGCGATGCCCATGCCGCCCTGCAATACTGCGCCTAAGTCCGTGATGATGTCGCCGAACATGTTGTCCGTCACGATCACGTCAAAAAACTCAGGGTTCTTCACCATCCACATGCATGTCGCGTCCACATGCGCGTAATCGGTCTGCACATCCGGGTATTCTTTGGCCACTTCATAGAACGTTCTTTCCCAGAGGTCAAACGCATACGTCAACACATTGGTTTTGCCGCACAGTGTCAGCTTCTTTCTCTTGTTTCTCTTCCTTGTGTATTCAAACGCGAACCGCAGACACCTCTCCACGCCTTTGCGCGTGTTGATGGATTCCTGAAGCGCCACTTCATCCGGTGTGTTTTTCTTGAGAAAACCGCCTGCCCCTGTGTAGAGCCCTTCTGTGTTTTCGCGCACCACCACAAAATCGATATCATCCGGCCCTTTGTCTTTGAGCGGTGTTTCCACGCCTTCATACAGCTTGACCGGCCGCAGATTGATATACTGGTCGAGCAAAAACCGCAGGTTCAGCAGGATGCCTTTTTCCAAGATCCCCGGCTTGACATCCGGATGCCCGATCGCTCCGAGAAGGATGGCCTGCTTGGATTTGATTTTCGCAAGATCCTCATCGGTCACAAGATCGCCCGTTTTTAAGTATCTGTCTCCACCGAGGTCCAACTGCTCAAGCTCCATGCCGAACCCGAATTTGCTGCTGGCCGCTTTTAAGACTTTGAGGCTCTCCTCGACGACTTCGGGGCCTGTGCCGTCTCCCGGGACCACTCCGATATTGTATGTTTTCATATGTTATTGCTCCTTTTAAGCTTTGATCTGCTGGTATTGGTATCCGTCCCTCAAATGCCATTTGTATGCCACCCGGAACGGCTTTGGCAGGCACAGGCAGTCTTAGGCAGTCACGCGCGTTTTGGCTGCTTTTTTACGGGATTCTGTTAAGCTGAAATACTCGCCGTATACGCTGATACTGGCTGATTTTCGGCTGTACGGCCTTTTTATACCCGTATATTCTCCGTTACCTCTCCATGACTGCAATAAAATAGCTGCTGCTTTTATTTTCACAGCAGCTTATTGCACGCTTTTGGTCTGGGTGAGAGGAATTGAACCTCCGGCCTCTTGAACCCCATGCAAGACACCGTATCAAAAAGATCAAGTGACCATAGGAGAATTGCCCATATTCATGCGGGTTCTGGGGCTGGGGATTGTTCCCAATTTGGCAACTTCGAGTTTTGGTTGCCATTTGTATCCCAAATTAGATTCTACATCTCTTCGGGAAGCCGAAAAACAGCAATAACGCTCTCATCGGCGAAGCTCCTTTTAAGCGCAGCATCCATCGCCGCCTCAGCAGAGTCAAACGGCTCAAAAACGTGGATCTGGTCAGCTTGTTGTCCAATTTTGCCGTAGCCAAGTTCAATGACCATTTTTCTCTCCCCATGCGCAAACCGGGCTCGGATCAAATCACCGGCCCGGCTGCGTCTTTTTGTCTCTGTCTTCTCTCCCTATTTTCTGGCGACTCCGCTCTTTTTTGCGGCTTCGGCCACGGCTTGCGCCACAGCTTTGCCGACCCGCGGGTCAAACGGCGCGGGTATCACGTACTCCGCTTTGAGTTCACTATCGCCGATCAGCGAAGCGATGGCATACGCCGCGGCGATTTTTATCTCGTCGTTGATATCGGAAGCGCGCACATCCAGCGCGCCCCTGAATATGCCCGGAAACGCAAGCACGTTGTTGATCTGGTTGGCAAAATCGCTCCTGCCCGTGCCGATGACGCTTGCGCCGGCTTGCCTGGCAAGCTCCGGCATGATCTCGGGCACCGGATTCGACATCGCGAAGATGATGGGGTCGCTGTTCATGGACTTAACCATCTGTTTGGAAAGGATGCCCGGCGCGGACACGCCGATAAACACATCGGCACCTTTGATGACGTCTTCCAGGTTTCCTTTTTTCATCTCTGCGTTTGAGATCTTTGCCATCTGCTGCTTGAACGGATTAAGGCCGTCTCGCCCTTCGTATATCGCGCCTTTTGAATCACACAGCAGCACGTTCCTCAGGCCCATGCTCATCAGCAGCTTGGTGACAGCCACACCCGCTGCGCCTGCGCCCGACACGACCGCTTCCTGATCCTCAAGCTTCCTTCCGGTCAGCTTCATGGCGTTGATCATGGCCGCTGCCGTGACGACGGCTGTGCCGTGCTGGTCATCATGGAAGATGGGGATATCGCAGCGTTCTTTGAGTTTCTGCTCGATCTCAAAACAGCGCGGCGCGGAGATATCCTCTAAGTTGATGCCGCCGAAGCTGCCGGATATCTGGTACACCGTTTCAACGATGCTGTCCACGTCTTTGGACTGGACACACAGCGGGAACGCGTCCACGTCTCCAAACGCCTTGAACAGCACGCATTTGCCTTCCATGACCGGCATGCCCGCTTCGGGGCCGATGTCCCCGAGCCCCAAAACCGCCGTCCCGTCGGTGATGACCGCGACCATGTTCCAGCGTCTTGTGAGTTCATAGCTTTTGCTGATATCTTTTTGTATTTCCAGGCACGGCTCCGCCACGCCCGGCGTATATGCCAGCGACAGATCCTGTTTGTTTTCGACGGGCACGGTCGCGATGACTTCTATCTTGCCTTTCCATTCATAATGCAGCTTTAAGCTCTCTTTGTTGTAGTCCAAAACAGTTACCTCTCATTACCGAATTTATCTGCCGCAGCTTTGAGCGCAGCCACGGCGGGCAGCTCTTCTCCCGAAAGAAAGCGCACCATCGCCCCGCCGCCCGTGCATATATAGCCCATCTTGTCTGCCAGATTGTATTTGTTGGTGGCCGCGATGCTGTCTCCTCCGCCTAATACCGTAAACGCCTTTGTGTCAGCTAGCGCCTGCCAGACCGCCTTTGTGCCGTGTTCTGTGAGCGGCTGCTCAAAAACACCCATCGGGCCGTTGACAAACACCGTCTTTGCGTTTGCGATCTCGCGTGCAAACAGCTGCGCTGTGTCTTCCCCTATGTCTGTCAGCTGTGTATCGACCGGCAGGCTGCCGATCAAAACATTGTGCCTTTTTTCATCGGCATAGGCCATATCGACCGGTGTGATGATCTTGTCTGGAAAGCCGCTGAGCAGCCTTTTTGATTTCTCAATAAACTCCCCGAGGTTGTTCTTCAGGATATAGTCAAGCGAAGCTTTCCCTATATCGACGCCCTTGGCAGCCAGCATCACATTGCCCACCAGCCCGCCTGCGAGCACTTTGTCCGCGATGCCGTCTCCCAGCACCTTGTCCATCATCAAAAACGCATCCTGTATCTTGGCGCCTCCCAAAACGAACACGAGCGGTTTTTGGGGCTTTTCGAGTATCTGCGCGAGCACGCTGTACTCTTTCTCAAACAGCCTGCCCATTGCCGAGGGCAGCAGCTGCTGAAACGCTGTCAATGTCGGCTGGTCCCGGTGCGCCGTCGCGAACGCGTCACAGATGTAAAGGCTCGCAAGCGGCGCGAGCTTTTGCACAACCTGTGTTTTGGCCTGCTGCTCATGTGTCAGCTTGAGCTTTGTCTCAAACAGCGTCATCTCTTCGGCCATGAACCGGACGTTATCGAGCAGCAGTATCTCGCCGTCTTTCATCTCTTTTATCTTCTGCTGCGCATACGGCCCGCACACATCCGGCACATACGCGATGTCTTTGCCGGCCAATTCCCTCAAAGCCTGCACGTGCAGCCCCAAGTGGTAGTAGTTGTGGTATTCCACATCGCTGCCCTGATGTGCGAGCATGACAAGCTTCGCGCCCTTATCCGCCAGCTCGACCACGGTGGGTATGCAGCCTTTGATGCGCGTCGTGTCTTTGAGCGCCTTTTTTTCTTTATCCACCGGCTGGTTGATATCCACGCGCAGCAGCACCGTTTTGCCCCGCACGTCAAAATCATCGATGGTATTGATCCCGAATTTCATATTATTTCATCCCGAGGTACTTGTTCGTTTCCGCTGTGCCGTCTTCCCTTGCCGTCTGCATCTTCATGGCGGCACGCACCGCATCTATGCTTTCGGGGATCACGACCGATTCCTGCGGGATATTGATCGCGAACATGATATCGTCGCCCGATTTGACGATGGATTCTTCCCACAGCGCGATCTCATACATATCGCCTCTGGGGTTGCCCAGATCTCTTGCCCATCTGAACATTGACGCATTGCCAAGGAAACCGTCGGCCATGCGCACGCACATGATCCGCGGGTGCGCTTCCGCCATCTCCCAGAGTTCTTTCTTCTCTATCTTCTTCCCAGGCGTCACGATCACTGTGATGATATGGCCGTGCGTCACCGGCGTGTGCACCAATATGCCTGTGCACGGTATGTGCGGCATGATGGTCATCAGGTCTTCCGCCTGATGGCTCGGCGCTTTTTCCAGCTGCAGTGCGTTGGTCAGGCCTCTGTGGTAGTCGCCGGGGTCGGCCACGCGCCGCACGATAGTGATCGCGACCTTTTGGGCGCCCACCGTCCTGTCTATCATATCCACCGCGCGTATGAGGCCTGTGGTGTTGCAGCTCGTCAGTTTCAAAAACTGCTGGCCGACGCCTTTTTCATAGTTTGCATAGCCGTGGAAGAACACGTCCGCGACCTCGTTCTTCTCGCCGCCCTGAAACACTGCTTTTTTATTGTGTTTGGCGTATATTTCTTTGTTTTTTGCGCCGATGCCGCCGGGGGAGCTGTCGAGGATGATATCGCATTCCTGCACCAACTCTTCAAAGCTGCCCGATACCGGGATGCCCGCCTGCGCCATCGCGTCGCTGCCCGGCGCCGCGTTGAACATCTTATACGGCATGCCGCGCTGCGCCAGGGCCCGCACTGAGAGCGTCGGCGTCACATCCGCCACGCCCACAAGTTCCATATCCTGCTGGGCCGCGACACCGTCTGCCAGCCTTATCCCAATGACGCCGTATCCCGCCACGCCCACTTTGACTCTTTTCATGTTAAAACACCTCCGTATTGTTTTCTGCAAATTCAAATCCCGAGCTTGTCAATCAGCTCTTTTTTGGGGATACCGTATTCATCCCAGCCGCGCACTTCATAATACTCGTCCATCATGCCGTCTATATCCGCGATGTTCGCTGCCGCTCCGCCGGTGCCTCTTCTTTTACGCATCTTGGGCGGCAGTATATCGTCTTTTCTTGACTGGCCGTCGCGCACCTGGTACATCCTCTTTAAGTTGAATATCCTCTCGCCGCATGCAAGCAGCTCCTCATGTGTCATATCCCAGCCCGTCACCATGTTGATCCACTTGACAAAGGTGCTGAAGGTTTCCCCTTCCATGCCGAAGATGATGAACTTGCAGCATGTCAGCGAATCGCACAACGCCTGAAAATCCTGCGACACTTTAATGTATTCCGGTTTGCCTTCGGTCGAGAACCTGTCCATGTCCATGCTCTTGTAAAATCCGAACCCGGGGTAATTCCCGCCCACTTCAAAATCGTGTGTAAACGAGTTTAAGTGGCATGCACCGCGTGTGCTTGTGGCGTACTGTAGACCGGTGCTGTCGGCTGCGCGCGGGTCATGCGCGGGAAACTCAAGGCCTCTGACATGCACCGCGAACTCGGGTGCCAATCCGCCGATTTTCTCCGCTGCTCTTTTTGTTCCCTCAGCAAGGATGTCGCCGATGCCTTCCCGAAAGGCCACCATTTTGATGATGCCGATGAGCGCGTCGGCATCGCCCCATTTGGCTTCTATGCCGCCCAGCATCTCTTTGGTGATCACGTTGTTCTCATACGCTTCCATGACAAACGAGACCACACTGCCCGTGGAGATCGTATCAAGGCCGTAGCGGTTGCACAGCTCGTTGCCGTAGGATATCGCCGCAAGATCGTTGATCATGCAGTTGGCGCCCAGCATGCCAAGCGTTTCGTATTCAGGCCCGCCGCCTTTGACGCATTTGTACTTGCCCTCTTTGATCTCTATCGTCCTGCCGCAGCCGATGGCGCACTGCGCGCAGTTGTATGGTTTGACCAGGATGGTTTTGGCGAGCGTCTGTCCGGTAATGGGCTCTACGTCAAAATTGCCGGCCGTCCAGTTTTTGACCGGCAGGTCTCCCGATGCCTCTACCGTTTCCATGCCGCAGGCCGTTCCAAAATTTTTAAGGTAGCTTTTTGTGTTGTCATTTATTTTGGGCGCCCATTCTTTGACGCTTTGCTTTAACGCATCCGGCTCGGCAACCTGTGGCGCCAGATTTCCGTTAAGGCTGATGGCTTTAAGGTTTTTTGAGCCCATCACAGCACCTAAGCCGCAGCGCGCCGTCGTTCTTCCCTCGTAGCCGTCGTTCATGATGGCCGCG
>Ga0351884_1085_pt1 | contig 28923 bp, 35 predicted proteins | sample BONcelFGM3001F15_FD_206773 | JGI IMG/M metagenome (GOLD analysis project Ga0351884, IMG submission 206773) | Enriched cells from coal bed in the Powder River Basin, Montana, United States - BONCAT cells FGM rep3 HSBNCT.FGM.300.1.F15 ...
AGACTCGGGCGCAGGGGTTTTCACCAGCTCCCCCCTGTGCCCGCGCCGCAATGTGCTGTATAATAATCCAATTCAACAGCGGACCCTGGAGCCGAGCCGTTTATGAGCGAAAAACACGTGGACACGGGAATGGAAGATCAAGCGCTGGAATTTGCAGCGCCGGTGAAACTGGGGGCCGGCCTGCTGGCCGCGCTCGGCGTTATTTTCGTGATTGTAATGTTGTTCAAGATTGTGCTTATGCCTCAGGATGAGCGGTATCTGCGCGGATGCATGCAGGAAACCGCGCAGCTTGCCGGGCGCAGTGGGCTCAAGGCCCGCATGTACCGCACGTTTCCCTGGTACAGCCCGAATGTGGAGCCGAAAAACAAGGGCCTGCATAATGTCTGGAGTTTCTGCAAGGAAGCGTATTCCCGGGAGTCCGCGTCGCAGGCATTGTACAGCTCCATGCGCTCAAGCGTGGAGGGCAGCCACCTGCAGAATGCGGCCGTGCAGGTGGTGCAGCGCATTGACAACGGGTGGAGCGTATCCAGGGACACGGCGCACGAGCGCGAAGTGCTCTCTGCCGCAATTCCAACCTGGGACGTGAACGGGCACAACACCGACGTGCAGCGCATCCTGGAAAGTTACAACAGCCGCGTATCCGAACCGAGCCGGACCGAAGATTATGATCGCATATTTAGTTTAAGAAAAGGCCACTTCAGCAAGCAGGATATCTGCCGCAACAGCATGCTGTTTGAAAAGTGGAAAGTGGCGCAAAACCCCGCGGCCGCGTACCGCAGGATCCCCTGCAAATAAGGCCGCGCCATGCGAGGAGCGACGTTGCCATGAGGAGAATACCCAAAAAACTGCTCAAGGCCCTGGCCGACACTCTGCCCCAGGATTACCTGGACAGAATCGACATGCTGGATATCGATGAAACCACGGACACGGGGTATGACCCGTTCGGGCTGAGCCGCGAATATCTCAAAGGGTTCATGCCCGCGGGCATGTTTCTTTACGATAAATGGTTCCGCGTGGAAACCACCGGCGTAGAGCGTGTGCCGGACCATGGCCCGGCTCTGATTATTTCCAACCACAGCGGTCAGATTCCTCTTGACGGCGGCATGATCACCATCGCCTGCATCATTGAAAAAGAACACCCGCGCATGTGCCGCGCCATGATTGAAAAGTGGTTCCCCACGCTGCCGTACCTGGGCGCGGGCCTCACGCGCGTGGGCCAGGTCGTGGGCGTTACCGAGAACGCCGAGCAGCTCCTCGCGGCCGGCAAGCTCATGATGATTTTTCCGGAAGGCATCAAGGGCTCGGGCAAGACCTGGGACAAGCGCTACCAGTTGCAGCGCTTCACGCTCGGGTTCATGGAACTTGCCATCAAGTTCCGCTGCCCCATCATTCCCACCGCGGTCATCGGCGGCGAAGAGCAGGCCCCCACTTTCAAAAATGTGGAATGGCTGGCCCAGGCTCTGAATATGCCTTATTTCCCACTCACCCCAACGTTCCCGTGGCTGGGACTGGCCGGGGTCATGCCCCTGCCCAGCAAGTACCGCATCTATTTCGGCGAGCCCATGGACTTTTCGGACCGCCAGGACGATCTGTCGGACCCGGACCTTGTGCGCAACCATGTGGAAGCCGTGAAGAGCAGGATTCAGGAAATGGTCAACCAGGGCCTGGAGGAAAGGCCGTTCCCCGGCCTGTAGAAAACCCCGCCGCAGATCTGAGCCTCTGTGGTTCATGGGCAGTCGCGGGGATCCGCAGCGCGTCTCGCCGCCTTCTTTTCCGCAATCACACATATGGCGACAGCGGTTTGTTAAGCCGCATTCTTTGTGTCTTTCTGTGCTGAAAGCACACGGGGACGCCGCTTTGCTTTTGTGTAATTTCCGGGGCGCGGCGCGCGGCTCCGGTTGTGTCGCGGGCGGACTTGCAAACCAATCCGCAGCGCCCCATAAAAAAAGGCCCCCCCGTTGTGGGGAGGCCTTTTGGTGAATGGCTGTGTGTGTTGCTGTGCGGCATCAACCGCCGCCTTCTTCGGGCGCCGCGGCCGTGGTGAACATCACGCACTCGCGCACGCCGTGGTGTCCGCCGTCCGTGAAGTAGTAGGCATCGTCCACAACCGCTACGCAGAAGATGTAACTGGTCTGTTCACTGAGCCCTTCGGGGATGTCGAAGGAGTATTGGGTCGCCGGTACGTGGGCATAGGGCGGGCCAAACACGCTTGGGATGGCCGAGCCCTGCTCCAGGTAGGTGATGAACTCACCGCCCACGGGCGGCACAGCCGGCGATGATAGGGCTTCGCCGCCGTCGTTCTGGCAGTTTCTGGGAGGAGTCCAGGCAAAGGATGCGCCCTGGTATGTGACTCCCGAGTAGCTGAGGCCCAGGCTTCCGTTGGGCCTCTTGAGGAATGCGCGGGTGTCGGAATAAATCCACGTGGAGCCGCACGGCGCGGCTGCGTCCGGGGGCACGCTGGCGCCCACGCGCCAGTAGTAAATTACGCCGTTGGTCATGGGGATGGGACTGGATGTGGATGCCTTGTAGGAGTTACAGCCGCCGGTGTCGCATACGAAATCGGCGGCATTGTCCACAGAATTGGCCACGCGCAGCAGGTTGCGGAAGTCTGACGTGTCGGACACTTCGATACGGTAGCAGGAGTCCGTGCTGAGCGGTATGGGGCTCCAGTAGAATCGCGGATTCTGGCAGCTCATGGTTGTGCATTCGCTCTCCACCCCATCGACGCTGCTGTCCTGATAACAGGAGCTGCTCTGCGGGGGCGGCGAGGCCAGGATCGGGCCCGGAATCAGTACGGTGATCTGGCGGTTCTGGGACCATGCGCTGGGATATCCGTACCCGGAGTCGGTGAGCACGTTGCTGGAGTCCCTCGCACGCACGCGCCATGTGAATGTATCGTTGTTGAACACGTCTTCGGTGCTGAGGTCGCAGAATGTGGTGACCAGATTTTTAAAACTCTGGGCGGGCGGGATAGCGGGCACGTCGTATGCGCGCTCGCAGTGGTAAACCACTTGCTGCTGGTTGATGATTTCAATGTCGTATGAGGATGCGCCGATGATGCCGGGCAGGGTGGTCACGTTCCCGGCGCCGTCGTCGAATGATCCGCCGTCCCACTCGAAATGCACGCACATCTTGCCGGATGCGCCGTCGCAGTCCTGGGACAGAATGACCTGCTTGCCGTCTGAGGGGGCGCGCGGATTGGGCCCTGGCAGGCCGGTCACGAACTGACGGGCGTTGGCGTTATCGAAGTAGCCGCCGTTGACCGTGGTCACATTCCATTCATATTCGCGTCCGGCCGCGAGCGGGATTTCGCCGCTGCCCTGGTCGCATGTTCCGATATCCAGAACACCATGGCTCACTTCACCGTCGTATACGATGACAGGCTGGTTGGCGTCCAGTGACGCTTTGATATCGGTGACGCGGATGTGATACCCGCCGGCATTGGCGATTTCCTCCCAGTTGAAATAAATCGAGTAACTGTACGTGAGGTTGCCGTACATGTCTGTGCACAGGGGGGCGTTCTGATCGGGCTGAATGATGGAACCGTCATAGGGTGCGATGAGGTTGGGCGAGGGCATGCCCACTTTCACAAAACTGCCGGGTACTACATAATCCCAGCGCCCGGAGACCTGGCCCTGGGAGTCCACGGCGCGCACCTGCCAGGCGTACACGCCCATGGAATTGCAGTTCACGTCCACGGTCGTGTCGCAGGTTTCAAAGTTCGCATCGTTCGGTGTCAGGGTGATCGATGTCTGGTCGCCGGGAACTGTGCCGGCGTAGATAATGACGGAGGAGTCGCAGTTGCCGCCGCCTTCACACACGCGGAATTCATAGTTTGCCGCGCCCGGAGAGGAGGACCACATGAATGTTACATCATCTGTGGCCACGTGCTGGCTGCTGACCGGGCTTTTGGGAACGGGCGCTTTGAGGTTCTTGTAGAACCGGAATCCGTTGGAGCAGGCCGACTCCGTGGTGGTGATGTCGTTGATGGCGCACACACGCCAGTAATATGTCTTGCCCACGCTGTCCGGGTCAAAGGCGTGGTTCCACAGGGGCTGCGCCGCAGTGCCATAGGTTTGGTCCCCGTATCTCACGCTGGCCACGCCGTTGGTGGGGTTGGCGGGCATTACCGCGTTCCACCACAGGCCCGAGACGGCCAGGCTGTCGTTTTCACCCACTTGGACCTTATATTGCGTGGCGCCATTCACGTGCATCCATTGGAACATCGGCTCGGGTTCGTACACAGTCTGGTCCGAGGCCGGATACAGGACCACGGGCGCGCGCAGATCGTAGCGCACTTCAAGCACTTCGGAGAAATTGCTCTCCTGCCCTCCGGTGTCGAGGGTGGTGATTGAGAAGTAGTAAATTTCACCGCGGTCCATCTGGGCCTGGCTGAAGCAGCCCTGGCCGGTTTTTTCGCAGTCATAATCCGGCACGAAAATTGGCGTGGCGCTGAACACATCCGCAGAACTGGTGCTGCGGTACAGATAGTAACCGGCGATATTGTTGGCGTTGGTGATGCGCTGCCAGTAAACCTTGATGGTGTCGTTGGGCAACTGGACGTTGTACCCGTAGGGAGGCCCGCCCGGATTGCCGGTGCAGTTCACGGCCAGGCCCTGGCACCATTTCGGCGCGGCGGGCCTGGTTGAACTGTCGCCCTTTGTGAATTTGAACGTCTGGCTGGATTCGGATGTTACGACATTGTTGTAAGCCTTAACGTTCCACGTGTACACGCCCTGGTCCTTAAGTGTCTGGCCGTCATACGTGGTGCTGGTGCCGCTCACGTCCTTCTGCATGATAATGGAATTGGTGCTCGTGTCGGTCACGCTCAGGATGTATTTCACGCTGTCTCCATTGACCGGAAGCCAGATCATCAGAGGTGTGGCCGTGGTCACGACCGTGCCTGTGACGCTGCCCGGGGCGATGAGCACAGGGCGTTGCAGGTCCAGCAGCACGCTCTGGTACACGCTCAGCGAACTTACGCTGCCCCCGTCGTCAATGGCCGCAATCCAGTAATAATACTGCGTACCGTTGGTTACGCTCACATCACAGAACCCCGGGCTCGTGGTGGAGAACGTGGGGCAGTTTACATTGGACGGCGGGGCGTCCAACTGGTCGAGCAGCACGGTCTCCACCGGGGCCGTAGGCTTGGTGGGCGATGTGCTGCGGTAAATGTTATATCCATACAGATTGGATTCATTGATCTGGCGCCACTGCAGAATCACATACTGGTCGCCGCCAACAACGGGATCCTTGTTGTCCTCGGATTGGTTCACCCACTGCGGGGCGGGCAGCACTGCGGTTGTGCCCGACACTTTGGTGAAGAAGAAGTCTTCGCTTTCATTGGATACCGTGCAGTCGCTGGCCGCGCGCACGTGCCAACTGTACTGCTTGTTGTCGAGCAGGGCCGTGCCGGATGTGGAAAATGCCGCGGACAGGGATGTTGTCACGGTTTCATAAATGAGTTTTCCGCTGTCATCCAGGATGGAAAGGATGTAACTGGTTGCGCCATCCACCATGCTCCACATGAACGTAGGCGTCTTGCTCGTGACCTGGGAGCCTTTGGTGGGTGTAATAAGCGTGGGCACATTGAGGGTTTCCGCGCATTCCGCGGATCCGCCCATGTACGTGAACACATACTGCTGCGATGTCACCTCGGCGCCGTTTGTTTTGAAGCCCTTGACATCCCAGGTGTATTTTTCGCCTTGGGTAAACGTGGCTGAGCCCGACACCGAATACTGCTCGCGGCTGGTTTCCTCGGTCGAGGTCGAGGATGTGGAGACTTCACCGGCCGCCTGTTCGGACATGATGACCTGGGAATTCTTGTCGCGCACGGTGAGGATGTAGAACTGGGAATCGCCCGTGCCAAGCCAGCGGAACGTGGGCGATTGAGTGGTGATTTCGTTGTTTTCCGGCGTGAGCAGCGTAATGCCCGTGGTCGAGCACTTTGTGGCGTCGGGCGTGGTGCATTTGATGGATGTCAGCGTGGCGTCCTGGATGGCCGATGAACTGATGCCCGAAACCGCGTAGCACACTTCGTTGCCGTTGGCCACGGTATACTCCACGCTGAGTGTGTTGACATCGTTGATGGTTTCTTTAACGCTGGTGCAGGCCGATGCGCTGCAACTGTGGACTTTGTAGCCCGTGTTGTTTGAATTTTGAATTTTAGACCACGAAAGAATGGCCAGGGAGTCGTCGCATCCCACAGTGAAATTGGTGGGCGCGGGCAGGGGGTCGGGCCGGTTGTCCACAACAACGGCGTACGGGGTGAAGTGCTGCACGGACGCGGAAGCGCAGAACTTGTTGCCGAGCCACGAGCAGCGCCCGTAGGTGGCGTCGGTCATTTCCCATGTGCTCGTGTCCGCGTTGCACGTGGCGATTTTAAGTCTGCCCTGGTCCTGTGACGACAGTGAGGCGTTGGACAAATCGAAGCCCAGGGTGTAGGCCGTGGGAAAATTGGGATTCTGCGGGCTTGTGGCCAGCGAGAAATTATAGGCCGTGCCGCTGACAATACAGACATCCTGGTTGCAGTTTGTGGCTGTGTTACAGTACGCCAGGTTCGTGGATGCAATGTTTGTTATTTTCGAGGGCGGGTTGGGAATATAGTCGCGGTCAAACCCTGCGGGCGCGTAAACCGCAGCCATGCCGTCGCTTGAGGATTTCACTTCGGGTCCGCTGGCGGGCTTGGGCGGCTCTCCGCCTTTGCTGCTGCCGCCAATGGATGCGGCAATGGCCACGGCGCCCAGAACCAGCAGGGCCGTGTTTCCGAATTTTTTCTTGCGTTTCTGAATGTCTCCGACGCTGATTTCCGCGGAAATCTGGCGCGGCGTGTATATGAGGCGCACCTTCTGGCCCCCGCGCAGGGCTTCGCGGCCCAGCACCTGCACAACCTGTCCGCGTGAATACCCCACGCTGGTTTCCTTGACCTCGAGTACGGCAATTTCCTGTGCGTCCTCAAGCACGGCCAGGAGCGCGCCCTTGACGATGCCGTCGCGCGACGCCAGGTTGACCTGGATCGTGTCTCCGCTGACCGTGGTTACAATACCGTATTTGTACTGGTTGTCCAGAGCCTCGTTGAGGGCCTTGGTAATCCCTTCGGCCACGGCCTTCTGAAGCAGTTGTTCTTCGGTTCCGGCAAAGCCGCGCAGGGCTTTCTCGCCCAGCACGCGCGAGCGGCTGATCAGGGTCTCATTGGCCACATCCATGATGTACAGGTCCACGACCACAGAGGCATACTCGGTTCCCTTGACCGTTGCATACTCCACCACACCATAGATGGCGTGTTCGGCGTTCAGCTCGGCCCCGAGTTGCAGGGCGAGGCTCTCATCGATGGTATCCCCGGGCTGGATTTGATCCAGCACCTTGTCCTTGGCGATAAACCGCATTTTTTCGCTTTCTTCAACGCCCAGCTTAACGGCCTCGCCCATGAGGAGTCCGATGCCGTAATCGTCTCCCAGCATGTCGTAGTCCGTGGTGTTCTGGAATCCGATGACAGCCACGCTTGTGAGCAGGCTTTCATCCGTTTCCTGGGCCTGCGCTTTTTGAGGATACAGCGGCGCCCCGTATATGGGCATGGCAATGGCCATGATCAGGATTAAGCTCACCAGCCGTGTGGTTCTATGTCCTAATATGTTTTTAAACATTCTGACCTCCCCGGGTTTCGGGCAAGAAGATTTTTAATATAAGCGCAGTGAGCGCGCGCCATGGATTGAAGGCTGCGCGAAACACCGTTCAGAGTTGTCTCGGATGTTTTCATTGTCAAAATAAGAAACGCAGGGCGTTGGCAAATTATTACCTCTTTGCAAAAAAGAGCGTATTTAAATCTGAACGTGCCATGACGGCGCCGACTCATTCATATGGAACTGAATGAAGCGCGACACCGCTTTCTGCAATTGCGCGGCGGGTTTTCCGCCGGCCTTGTGATTTTCATGGTGAAGGCCATGCAAACTCTGGTGAAATGAGGCCAACGGCTCCTCCCCGACATAAACATCCCCGGAAATCCTTGAGAGAACCTCGTTGATCATATTCCCCAGTTGCACCGTATCCAAACTCAAACTCATGGCTCCCGGCGGCTTTGCGCCAGCCAAACACTGCGGACACAATATGCCGCCGCCGGAGATGTCCAGCACCACACGATCTGCGCCGAGGCATGTGTTTCCACAATTCACACAGGCGTTGAGATCGAATGACAAACCGGAAATGTGCAGAAATCCCCATTCAAATACTAGTTTCATTATATCATAAAAATCGTATTTTTGAAGTCCTGAAAGGCTTAATTTGAGCAAATTATATAAAAAAGGGTCGGGCTGAAACGGGGGCGTGAGATCCGCGGTGAGGCGCAGCATGTATCCGGCCAGGCACAGGCTGCCAAGCCGCTGCGACACGCCCGGAAACGCGTCCACCGGCACCCATTCCGTGAGCAGATCCGTGCCGCGCCGCTCCACGATAAGGGCGTCGCCTTCATTCATGGGCAGCGCGCCCGGGCGCAGTGAACTCACGGTTTTGGCGGTGCCGCGCACAATGGCCTGTACACGCCCGCGCTCGCGCGTGAAATATGTGGCCAGCACATCGCGCTCGCCCACCTGCATGCGGGTCAGCACTATGGCGCGCACATTGTAATCCATATGAAAATGCCTTTCGGCGGAGGTTGGGCGTGCGGCGTTACGCCATGAAAATCTGGTACAGCGCCAGGGTTCCGGCAATGGCCATGAGGTCTCCCACGGATAGCACCGAAGGGGTCATGTAAGCGGACCGCGGCGCGAGATTGCGTTGCGTGGCCCGGAAAAGCGCCCAGGCGGTCAGGGATCCGCAAAACACGGACAGCAGCACCCCGCAGCATAATGTGGCGCCAAACAGCAGATGCACGCCATTGAACAGCCCGGCCGCGGCCCCGGCAACCGGCGCAAACGCAGCGCCCACCAGCAGCGCGGACTGCACGCGCCGGCCGCGGTACGCAGCCCCGTATTCCCGGGCCACGCTGCGCTTTTGCAGCAGCAGGGACACGTGCCTGTAGTACAGCCGGTTCACCGCGATGAGCATGGGCGTCCAGGGCAGCAGTGCGGCCATGCTTTCCGCGGGGTGCGGAAAGAACACCAGGCGCAGCACCACGCTTGCGGCCAGGGCCAGCAGCATGATGGGCGCCAGGGCCAGGCTGTGGCGCAGGGCCGTGGCCGCACGCTCGCCCGACATAACGTCCGTGGCCCCGGACACCACGCCGATGCAGTTCAGGTTGGCGTCGTGGTCCGACTCCAGCAGCCGGTAGGCTGACTCGGCCGTGAATGCGCCCAGCAATTCGTTTTTTGCATTCACCACCGGCGCCGAGCCCATGCCGTAATACAGCAGGCTGCGCGATGCATCCAGGGGGTCGGCCCTGTGCTGGATGCGCAGCGGGCATTCCTTCATGATGGTTTCAATGGGTTTGTCAGGGTCTGGGGCCAGCAGCAGCAGGTGCAAGTCGATCATGCCGCACAGCAGGCCCCGGTGGTCCACCACATAAATCTGCGAGGGGCGGCCCTCGCTGTGCGTCATGTTGTGCAGCAGGTTTATGACATCGCGCACGGGCTTCTCACTGCGCACCGTGAGCGCGTCGCGGGTCATGAGCAGGGCCACGCCCTGCTGTTCGGTGTGGGTTGAGGCCTGGATATCCCGTTTTTTCTGTGACGCCAGGCCCGCAATAATCTCATCCACCTCGGCCTCGCTGAATCCCTTGAGGATTTCGGCCACGGCCGCGGCGTTCATGGCGGACAGCACATTGGCGAGACGCTGCGGGGGCAGGGCGCGCAGCACGCGCAAGCGCATGCCTTTGTCTGTGCGCATAAACCGGAACAGGGTGCGCAGGGGGCTGTCTTCCACAAGATTGAGAATGGCCGCAATCTGCGCATCTGCGAGCGTGCGCATGATTTCCGCCTGATCCGCGGGATGCACCTGCAGCAGGGACTCGCGCAGCAGATGCGGCTGCCCCGAGTTCAGATATCCCGCCCATTCGCTTTTCTGTTGTTCCAGTTTTTTAGACAGCATCGGTTTTCCTGAAGCGCGCGCAAAGCGCGGCGTGTGCGGCCCGGTGATTAAATCACAGCAGGGCGCGCAAGCCGGCGCCGCATGCACCGGGTTTTTGTTCCTGCTTCCCCGGCGGTTGAACTCTTGTGCAATCCCTCTTTCCTGTGCGCCATAATAAACGGCGCGCATACTCAGGCGCGGGCCTGAGTTTGTGTGCGTTTATTATACATGGAAATGGCGTTTGAGGATCAGCGGTATTTGAGTTCGAGTTTTCCGGGCGCCACGATGTACTTGAGGCGCAGCTCGATGGGCTTGTTCCAGTACGTGGGCTTGTTGGAATCGGGCGGGCGCACGTTCTGCCCATACAGGGTGGCCAGGTTGTTGAGCGCCTCGGTGAATGTGGGGTCCAGTTCCAGGGCCTGTTTGTACGCGTATGCGGACTGATCGATCATGCCCACGTGGCTGTACATCACGCCCAGGTTGTACCAGATAACCGGGTCCTGGCTGTTGAGCCCGCGCACGGTTTCCCATTCCTTGATAGCGGCCTGGAACATGCCGCGCTGCGCATAGATGATGCCCAGGTTGGTGCGGGCCTTGATGTAGCTGGTGTCGCGCTTGAGAGATGCTTTCCACGAAGCGATGGCCTCGTCGATCATGCCCTTTTGCGCATAGGCCACGCCCAGGTTGTTGTAGTCGTGGAAGTCGCCGCCGGTGATGGCGATGACCTGTTTCCATTCCTCGATCGAGGCCTGGTAATCGTTCTTGATGAGATAGTTCACGCCCAGGCTGAAGTGGGCTGGAGAAAAGTCCGGCAGGATGGCCACGCAGCGGCGCCAGGCTTCGATGGCGTCATCGTGCGAGCCGACTTTGTTGTAAACAGCGCCCAGCACATAGTATGCAATGGCGTCGTTGGGGTTCATCTTAAGAACTTCACTCAATTGGTACACGGACTTGGCGTACTGGCGGTCGCGGGTGTACACGATGGAAAGGTTGTAGCGCACCGTGCTGTTGGTGGGGTCGAGGGCAACGGCTTTTTCCCATTCCATAACAGTGCCGTCGAGGAGATTTTTTTCCAGATAGCATGCGCCCAGGTTGTAGTGGGCCACGGGGTCGTTGGGCACGATTTCAAGCGCCTGCTGAAGAACCACGATGCACTTGCTCACCGAGTCCGACGACTGGTAGGCCTGGATCGTGATTTCGGGCATTTCCACAGCAATTTCGCTCGGGGGGTAATAGGTATGCGTGTAAGGAGTCTGGTATTCTTCGGGCACGCCGTAGGGGCTCACGGGCAGGGTGCCGCGTTTGCCCGCGATTTCCAGATTGTTGCGCGCGCTCTCGTAGTTGGGGTTGATCTCCAGGGCCATTTCCCACTCGGCGATGGACTGCTCGATTTTGCCCTGCTGGTAATACACAACGCCCAGGTTGTTGTGCGCATCCACATTGGCGGGGTCATTGGCTATGGCTATTTTGTAATACTTTTCCCCGTTCACCAGGTCGCCCATTTCATCGTACACAATGCCGATGTTGTTGGCGATTTCGGAATTTTCCGGAGACAGTTCAAACGCCGCCTTGAATTCCACGAGCGCCTGCTCGTAGTTGCCCTGGTTGTAGAACTGCACAGCCTTGTTGTTGTGTTCTTTGTATGTTTCGGCTGCTGACGCGGGCGCCATAAACATCAGGCTTGCTGCGAACAGGCATAGCCCAAAAAACAACTCTCGCGCGTTGCGTGGCCTCATGGAATGCCCTGCCTCCCGTGATGAAAATCACATGGATTATACCATCACACTTTTTTGTTTACAAGCAAAGATGCAAAAACTTTTCTTTAATATAAGCTTTGATTTAATGTCCTGAAGAAAAGGCGAAAAGTTGCTTGCCGTCGCCGTTTTTCTTTTGCACCCGCTTAACGGGCCGCCCTGCATGCGTCTGGCCTTCTGTCCCGCGCGCCGGCCGGGCAGCGAGCCCGGCTTTTGCACAACCTCGATATTCTAACAGACAAATGGCAGAACGATCAAGAGTCAGCGCATGGTATTCGCATTATAAAATTAAAAAATGCATTCGTGGCTCACAAGGGACGGCTCATAAAACACGCGCACCATGTACAGCCCGTGCGCGGGCAGGCAGGGCCCGGCCAGGGCGCGGTCCCGGGATTCCAGGGCGCGGGTGATATCCTGCGGGCCCATGCGGCCCAGGCCCGCGTCCACGGCCGCGCCAACCATGTTGCGCACCTGCCGGTACAAGAAACCCGAACCCGTAACCAGAAAAATAAAAAACGGCGGGCGGCGCTCCAGGGTAAATGCATGGATGGTCTTGACCGGGTCGCGCGGGGTTGAGCCCGCGTTTTCAAACGCAGAAAAATCATGCGTGCCCACGAGAGGTTCGAGTGCGGCCTCGGCCAGGGCCGGGTCGAACGCGGCCGGCACATGCAGGGCGCGGTGGCGCAGCAGGGGCGCGGGCCGCCGCGCCGGGTAGCACAGGTAGGCATAGGTTTTGGCCACGGCTGAAAATTGTGCATGAAAATCATGGGGCGCGGCCTCGGACTCCAGGGCAGCCATGTCCGGGGGCAGGAGCGGGCCCAGGGCCGGGGCCACGCGCTCTGGGGGCAGGGCCCCGGACCACGCGAAACTCACCACCTGGCCAAGCGCGTGTACGCCTGCATCCGTGCGCCCCGCGCCCTGCACCTCGACCGGCCGCGCGGCCAGCCCGCCCAACGCACACTCCAGGTCCTGCTGCACCGTGCGCACGGCGCCGTGCTTCTGCTTCTGGAAACCATGAAACCCGGTCCCGTCATACTGGAGCGTGAGTTTCACAATTGTTTGTTCGTGCATGATTTCAATCCGATCCCTTTTCAGACACAGACATTATAGCCGTCCCCGGGTTCGGAATGAAAGCAGCACAGCCGGAAGAGTGTCCGGGTATCAGCAGAACGCTGCTGCGGTGACACATGTGCACAAAGGTTTTCTGCACAATGCAATGTCATTCGAAAAAGGAATCGTCAATGGGTTTCCGATGTGAATTTCGAGATAATGGAAAAATTATCCCGAGATATTCCATAAGGCGAAAACACAAAGCCGGATTAACGATTGGGCCCAGACGATCCGGTCTTGATGCAGCATGAATTACTGCTCGATTCCGCATGGATTCAAGCCTGCGGGTATGACGGCATTCGGGATCTGGTAAATACAGATAAGGAGATATTTGCCGGAAAAATATAAAATTGCCGATGCGTGAATAACAGCACGCGTTTCATGCGCATTAACATGGCCGCAACAGCCGGTATTTTCGCACCAAGCACCAAGCACCAAGCACAGTATTCCCACAAATGAAAACGCGGCCCCTGTTGTTGGGCGGGGCCGCGCGGGTGATTTTGCTATGCTGTTGTGGAGCGTACGCCGCGGTGTGGCGGCGCGCTGGTGGGGATTAGTCCTCGGCCAGCATGATGCAGGCCATGGGTGTGGCGTCGCCGCGGCGGGGCGGCAGCTTGACCATGCGCACATAGCCGCCGTTGCGGTCTTTAAAGCGCGGGCCGATTACTGCGAACAGTTTTTTGAAGGCGTCGGCGTTGTTCACCACTTTGCGCGCCTGGCGCATGGCTTGCAGGTCGCCCGCGCGTGCGATGGTGATGGTTTTTTCGGCGAGGCGTTTGGTGGCGCGGGCCTTGGCTTCTGTGGTGGTGATTTTGTCGTGCAGCAGAAGCTGAGTGACCTGGTTTCTGAGCAGGGCCATGCGCTCGTTAGTGGGGCGGCCGATTTTTTTGTTTGCTTTGCGGTGTCTCATGATCATCTCTCCTGTGTTGCGGCCCGCGGGGTTTGCGCCCGCGGGGCGTAAAGTGTTGCGCGATGTTACATTTCGTCGTCGGCCAGGCGCAGGCCCATGCTGTTGAGCTTGGCGCGGATTTCGGTGAGTGATTTTTCGCCGAAATTGCGCAGGCCTTTGAGGCGCTGTTCGGACCAGCGGATGAGTTCATCCACGGTCACGATGTTAGCGTTTTTGAGGCAGTTGTAGGAGCGCACGGACAGGTCGAGTTCGTCAATGGTTTTCTTGAGGTCCTGGCTCTTTTTCTTTTCTTCTTCTTCTTTGCGTTCTTCTTCGAGCAGGATGCGCTCTTTGAAGTCCACGATGAAAGAGAATTCCTTGATGAGGATGCGGGCGGCTTCGCTGAGCGCGTCGGCCGGTTCCACGGTGCCGTCGGTCTCGATATCGAGAATGAGGCGGTCATAGTCGGTGCGCTGGCCCACGCGCGCGGGCTCCACTTCAAAGCGGGAGCGGCGGATGGGCGAGAAGTCGGAATCGATCAGGATGTTGCCGCGTGTTTTGGGCATATCGGGATCGTCTTTGTGCCATTCGCTGATTACATAGCCGCGGCTGCGCTTGACGCCGATTTCCATTTTGAGCGGCTTGCCGGCCTGGGTCACGCTGCAGATCGGGTAATCGGGTTCTACGATTTCCACACGGTCATCGGCGATGATGTCGCCGGCCGTGATGTCTTTGACTCCCTTGGTCTCGATTTTAAGGACAACGAGTTCGTCGGTGTTGACCGTAAGGGGGAGTTTTTTAAGATTGAGCACGATGTCGGTGACATCTTCCAGAACACCCTCGAGAGCGGTGAACTCGTGCAGCACGCCTTCAATGTTGACATAGACCACGGCCGAGCCTGTGATGGATGACAGGAGAATCCGGCGCATGGAGTTGCCAAGGGTTGTGCCGAAGCCGCGGATGAGCGGTTCGATCTGGTAGCGTCCGAATCGGCCTTTTTTGTCTTCTGTGTCGCGTTCTTCGAGAATTTTGATGCTGGGGCGTTCGATGGTTTTCATGAAACCTCCCGGTTCGACATTTTAGCCGTATTCAGCGCGAGTAGAATTCCACAATGAGATGGTCTTCCACGGGGATTTCCATTTTCTCGCGGGTGGGCAGCTCGAGCACAGTGCCTTTAAGCTCCAGCACGTTTGATTCGAGCCATGCGGGGATGCGGCCGCCCTGTGCGTTGGCGTTGGCAGAGTCGCGCACACGCTGCATCTTCTTGCTTTTGTCCTGCAGTTCAATCAGGTCGTTTGGTTTGACCAGGAATGACGGAATGTCCACGATGTGGCCGTTCACGGTAACGTGGCGGTGGCGCACAATCTGGCGCGCTTCGCGGCGCGAGGCGCCGAAGCCCAGGCGGAAGATCACGTTATCGAGCCTGCGCTCCAGGGTCTGGAACAGGATTTCGCCGGTGATGCCGGGGCGGCCAGCGGCCAGTTCATAATAATTGCGGAACTGGCGTTCGGTGATGCCATACATGAAGCGGGCCTTCTGCTTCTCTTTGAGCTGCTTGGCATATTCCGTGGCTCTGCGGTCGCGGCGTGAGAACCGTCCCAGGTGTCCGGGCGGGTAGGGGCGCCTTTTGACGGCGCACCTGTTATCGTCGTAGCAGCGCGCTCCCTTGAGGAACAGTTTCTGCCCCATGGAGCGGCATTGTTTGCACTGTGGACCTGTGTCTCTGGACATGCTTGTTCACACCTCTTCGTTGTAGTGACGCGGGTTATACGCGACGGCGTTTCTTGGGGCGGCACCCGTTGTGCGGGATAGGAGTGACGTCCTTGATGGTTTTAATCTGGAAGCCCTGGGCCTGCAGAGAGCGGATGGCGGATTCGCGGCCGCCGCCCGGGCCCTTGACCATGATATCGATATTGCGCAGGCCCATGGTTTTGACTTCTTTGCCCACGTTTTCGGCAGCGCTCTGCGCGGCGAACGGAGTGCCCTTGCGCGAGCCCTTGAAACCCACCGTGCCGGAACTGGCCCAGCTTATCACGTTGCCCTTTTTGTCGGTCACCGTGATAATGGTGTTGTTGAATGTAGATTTGATGTGCACCACACCATCGGTAAGTTGAATTTTCTTTTTGGTCTTGGTGCGTGTCTTTTGCTTGCGTGCCATGAATGCCTCCCTGGGAATTCACAAAATGCGGTGTAGAATGTGTCAGCCCTTTTTGCCCACTTTGGACTTTTTGAGGCCCACGGTCTTTTTGCGGCCCTTGCGGGTGCGCGCGTTTGTGTGCGTGCGCTGTCCGCGGGTCGGCAGTCCGAGGCGGTGGCGCAGGCCGCGGTATGTGCCGATTTCAATGAGCCGCTTGATATTGTTCTGTACGTCGCGGCGCACTTCGCCCTCGACCTTGTATTTGGTCTCGATTTCCTTGCGCAGCTTGGCCAGCGATTCTTCGGTGATTTCGCTGACGCGCAGCTCGCCGTCCACACCCGTGTTCGCAATGATCTTGGCCGCGGTGCTGGGGCCGATGCCATGGATGTAGGTGAGGGCGACCTTGATTTTTTTGTTTCTGGGAATGTCGATTCCCGCAATGCGTGCCATGAGACTACCTCCACGAAGCCCGGGCTGCTCAGCCCTGCCTCTGTTTGTGTTTCGGGTTTTCGCAAATCACACGCACCACGCCGTGGCGCTTGATGATTTTGCATTTCTTACAGATTTTTTTTACCGATGCTCTTACTTTCATAACAGTCACACCTTGATTGATATTTCCGGCGCCGCACTCACCTTCTGTGCGGAGGGGGCCCGCTTCTGCCCTTGGCGGGGTAGCGCCAGGTGATGCGTCCTCGGTTCAGGTCATACTGGCTCAGTTCCATCTTGACCCGGTCGCCGGGCACGATCTTGATGAAACGCATGCGGATCTTGCCCGAGATGTGGGCAAGCACTTCGTGCCCGTTTTCCAGTTCCACGCGGAACATGGCGTTGGGCAGGGCTTCATTGATCGTTCCGTCGACTTCGATGACGTCGTCTCTACTCATATAACTCCTTTTTTCGCTCTCTTCAAATATTTACGGCCGACTGGACCCGCGAGAGAATTTCGGGTCCGTCGGGTGTGGCGGCCACAGTGTTTTCAAAGTGGCACGAAAGGCTGTTGTCCGCAGTCACGATGGTCCAGCCGTCGGGCAGGGTTTTTACCGCGTAGCGGCCCATGTTGACCATGGGCTCGATGGCGAAAACCATGCCGTTTTTGATTTCGGGCCCGGTGCCGGGGCTGCCGTAATTGGGCACCTGCGGCTCCTCGTGCATGCTGGTTCCGATGCCGTGCCCCACCAAGGAGCGCACCACGCTGAATCCGTGGGCTTCGGCCTGGGTCTGGACCGCGCTCGACACATCGCCGAGCCGTTTGCCTTCCCGCATGTTTTCGATGCCGCTTGCCAGGGCGCTTTGCGTGGCCTCCATGAGTTGCTTTATCCTGCGGGGCGGCTCGCCGCCCACGTACACGCTGCGGGCCATGTCACTGTAGTACTCGTTCAAAATGACTCCGCAGTCGATTCCTATCAGGTCGCCTTCTTTGATGCGGCGGTTGCCCGGGATTCCGTGCACCACCTGTTCGTTGAAGGACATGCACAGGGTTTTGGGATAGCCGTTGTAACCCTTGAACGCGGGCAGGGCGCCGTGGCTGCGGATGAATTCCTCTGCGAACCGGTCCACATCCCCGTCTTTTGCCCCGGGTTCTATCCTGTTGAGCACCTCTTGCATTGTGAGCGCGAGGAGATTTCCGGCCGCGCGCATTTTTTCAAGCTGTTCTTCGGTTTTAATCGCTATGATGCCGATGACTGATACCCCTTAGAACATGCCGATGATTTCTTGTGACACATCGCTGGGCGGCTTGGTGCCGTCCACTTCCTTGAGCAGGCCTTTTTCCTTGTAATAGCCGATCACGGGCGCGGTCTGCGCGTGGTATGCATCCAGGCGCTGGCGGATGACTTCCTCGTTGTCGTCCTTGCGGATGATGAGGTCGCCGCCGCAGGCGTCGCATTTGCCTTCCACTTTGGGCGGCTTGCCTGTGACGTGGAAGATCTCGTTGCACGCCGGGCACATGCGCCGCCCGGTGAGGCGGGTGACGATGTTGCCGTCGGGCACGGCGATGCTGATGCAGCCGTTGATGCCGCGGCCGAGTTTGTCCATCATGGCGTCCAGGGCTTTGGCCTGGTCCAGGGTGCGGGGGAATCCGTCGAACAGCACGCCCTTGTCTGCGGGCAGCGCGGACACGGCTTCTTCCACGATTTTGATAACGACTTCATCGGGAACGAGCTTGCCGGATTCGGTGTATTGCTTGGCCAGCTTGCCGGTTTCCGTCTGGTTTTTGATGGCTTCGCGCAGCATGTCGCCTGTGGACAGGTGGAACACGCCGAGTTTGTCTTTGATGGCCGCGGACTGAGTGCCTTTGCCTGCGCCCGGGGGGCCGAAAATGACCATATTGTGTGTCATGTTTCTTGTCTCCTTTTGCTTCTTGTTATTGTATCAGAATCCTTCGTAATGTCTCATAAGCATCTGGGCTTCGATGTGCTGCATGGTGTCCAGGGCCACGCCCACCATGATGAGCAGGCTGGTGCCGCCGAGCTGGAACGTGCTCAGGTCGGTGAGGGCCATGAGCAGGGACGGCAGCACCGCGATGGTGCCCAGGAACAGGGCGCCCATGAAGGTGATGCGGATCATGATGCGCTCCAGATACTCGGCCGTGGGCTTGCCGGGCCGGATGCCCAGGATGAACCCGCCGTGCTTTTTCATGCGCTCGGCGATATCTTTGGGGTTGAACACCACGGCCGTGTAGAAGAAGGTGAAGATGAACACCAGCAGGAAATAGGAGGTGTTGTATATCACCGTGCTGCTGAATTTTGCAACCCATTCCTGAACCGTGGGGTTTGGGATGAATTGCCCGATGGTGGCCGGGAACATAAGGATGGACACCGCGAAGATGATGGGAATCACGCCCGCGGAGTTAACCTTGAGCGGGATGTACGTGGTCTGCCCGCCGTAGACTTTGCGGCCCACAACGCGCTTGGCGTACTGCACCGGGATTTTGCGTTCGCCCTTGTGGATGAGAATGATTAAGGCCACGGTGGCGATGCACATGAGCACGAGCAGGATAGCGGCGCCGTACCGGCTGTAGTCGCGGACAATGAGCGCGGTCTGCCCGATTTGCGTGGGCAGGGAGGCCACGATGCCGATGAAGATGATCAGGGACACGCCGTTGCCGATGCCCTTCTGGCTGACTTCCTCGCCCAGCCACATGAGGAACGAAGTGCCGCCCACCAGGGTGGTGATGATGACCACCATGCTGATGATGCTCGTGTTCTCAATGGCCCCGGCCTGGCTGAGCATCACGTACATGCCGATGGCCTGTACAAAGCCCAGGATGATGGTGAGGTAGCGCGTCCATTGTGCGATTTGTTTCTGTCCGGTTTCGCCTTCCTTGGCCAGTTCCTCGAGTTTGGGAACAACGACTGTGAGAAGCTGGAAGATAATGCTGGCGTTGATGTAGGGCATGATGCCGAGGGCGAAAATTGAAAATCGCCTCAGCGAGCCGCCGGCGAACAAGTCCCACATACCGAACAGGGTGCCCGAACCGAACATGCTTTCGAGCGCCTCGTGGTTGATTCCAGGCACAGGAATATGCATGCCGAAGGCGTAGAGCAGAAAAACGCCCAGCAAGTAAATGAGCTTGCTGCGCAATTCCGGAACTTTGAATGCGTTTGAGAGTGTCTGCAGCATCAGGCTTGGTTGAGTTGCCCCCCGGCTTTTTGCACCTTTTCCTCAGCGGTTTTGGACCACTTGTGGACGGTGACAGTCAATTTTTTCTCGAGGTCTCCGCCGCCGAGAAGTTTGACGTGCTTGTCTTTTTTGCGCACCAGGCCGGCGTCTTTGAGCAGGTCCACAGTGACTTCGGCGCCATCGTCGAAGCGGTTGAGGTCGCTCACGTTCACGGCCGAGTAGGTAATCTTATTCAGCGGTTTGAAGCCGCCGAGTTTGGGGATGCGGCGGAAAAACGAGATGCCCACACCCTGGAAGTCGGGCGGGATGTTGCCGCCCGCGCGTGATTTCTGTCCGGTCTGGCCGCGTCCGCTGGTCTTGACCAGGCCGGAGCCGTGGCCGCGGCCCACGCGGGTGCGGTTTTTCAGGGAATTGCGTTTCGGCAGATTGTCCAGTTTATACATGACGGTTTCCTGTCCTGATTACTCGGATTTTTGCTCGGGCGCGGAGGCCTGGGGCGCGCTGGTTTCTGCGGCGGCCACAGCCGGCTCCTTGACTTTGTCCCGTTTTTCTTTGGTATCCTGCTGCTTTTCCTTTTTCTTTTGTGCGGGAGTCTTGCGCCGTTCGGCGAAATCTTCTTCGGTGCACAGGCTCTTGAGGCCGTGGATTGCGGCTTTGGCGGAATTGATCTGGTTCTTGGTGCCGATGTTTTTGGCCACCACATCGCGCACACCCGCTGTTTCCAGAATGGCGCGCACGGCCCCGCCGGCGATGATTCCTGTGCCGGGTCGGGCGGGCTTGATCATGACTTTGGCCGCACCAACGCGGGCCATGATCTGATAGGGGATAGTGGTCCCTTTCATGGCCACGGGGAACAGATTGTTCCTGGCGTCCATGATGCCCTTGCGGATGGCTTCGGCCACTTCATTGGCCTTGCCGTAGCCCAGGCCCACGGTGCCGTTGCCGTCGCCCACGACCACCAGCGCGGTGAAACTGAAGCGCCGGCCGCCCTTGACCACTTTGGCCACGCGGTTAATATGGATCAGTTTCTCTTTAAACTGATCTTCCGGTTCCTTTTTCTTCTCCCGCTTATCTCTGTACATGCAGAAAACTCCCGTCGTTGCTCATGAATTCGCGCGCTGCCGATTAGAAATCCAGGCCGGACTTGCGCGCGGCGTCGGCCAGCGCTTTGAGGCGCTTGCCGTATTGGTAGCCGGAACGGTCAAAAATGACCTTTTCCACGCCGGCCTGTTTGGCCATCTCGCCGATGGTTTTGCCCACGATGGCCGCGGCCTCGCTCTGGGGTTTGCCCTGAACCTGGCCCTTGAGGTCCTTGCTGAGCGTGCCGCACGAGCACACAGTGGCGCCTTTGAGGTCATCGATGACCTGGGCGTATACGTGCTTGTTGCTGAAGAACACAGTGAGGCGGGGCCGTTCGGCGGTGCCTGAATGGCCGTGCCGCACGCGTCGCTTGTGGCGCATCTGCCTCTGTGATGTACGTGATTTAAACCGTTTTTTGTATGCCATGATTACACACCGCTCTTGCCTGGTTTGAGTTTAATACGCTCGCCGCGGTAGCGGATGCCCTTGCCTTTGTAGGCGTCGGGCGGGCGGATGGCGCGGATATTGGCGGCCACCTGGCCCACGGCCTGTTTGTCTATGCCCGATACTTTGAGCACGTTTTTCCCTGTTTCCTCGGCGGCTATGCCGTCGGGCAGGTTGAATTCCTTGGGTGTTGAATAGCCCACAAAGAACACAACGCTTTTGTCTTTCAATTCAAAGCGGTAGCCTACGCCCTGGAGTTCGAGTTCCTTGGAGAAGCCCTGGCTCACGCCCTCGATCATGTTGCTGACCAGGGAGCGGGACAGGCCGTGCAGGGATTTATCGAACTTCTTGTCCGAGGCGCGCTTCACATGCAGAATATTATCCTGCTGTTCGATGGAAATGTTCGGGTGCAACTCGTGTTGAAGCTGGCCGAGTTTTCCCTTGACCGCAACATTGTTATTGTCGATGGTCACGGACACGCCATCTGGGATCTGAATTTCTTTCAAGCCAATGCGAGACATGGTTTTGTTTCACCTCATTGCGAGTCGTGGTCAGTAAATCTGGCAGAGTACTTCTCCGCCGATTCCGCGTTTATAAGCTTCCTGGCTGGTGAGCAGGCCGCGGGATGAGGAGATCACGGCGGTTCCGTAGCCTCCGGCCACGAGGGGGATGTTTTTCTTGTCCACGTACACGCGGCGGCCCGGGGTGCTGGTGCGCTGGATGGATTCAAAGGCGCATTCACCGCTTTCGGTGTATTTCATGTAGACCTTGAGCACATTAAAGGTCTTGCGCTTTCGTGTGACAAAGTTTTTGATATAGCCCTCGCGCTTGAGGATCTTGAGCACTTCCACCTTAAGGCGGGAGGAAGGCATGTCCACAGTAGCGTGGCCGGCTCGCGCCGCATTGCGGATGCGGGTGAGCATATCGGCGATAGGATCGTTGATACTCATGATTTGTAACCTCGGTCGATGTGTTGAGCCGCTTACCAGCTGGCCTTGATCACACCTGGAATTTTGCCCTCGTGGGCCAAGGTGCGGAAACAGATGCGGCAGAGGCCGAATTTGCGCAGGTAGCCGCGCGGGCGACCGCATAAGCGGCAGCGGTTGCGGCGCTGCGTGGGGTACTTCGGCTCTTTGGCAAACGTTTTTTCATACAGAGCTTTACGTGTCACAGCGGTGTTCCTTCCCTCTTTACGGAATTATTTGGGGTTGACGGGCCCCAAACCGGCGAATGGCATGCCGAAGTGCCGCAGCAGGGCCTGGCCCTCGGCATCGTTGGGTGCGGTCGTCACGATTACGATATCCATGCCCCGGGTGCGGTCGATCTTGTCATATTCGATTTCCGTGAAGATGACCTGTTCGCGCACACCCACTGAAAAGTTGCCGCGTCCGTCGAACGACTTCACGGGCAGGCCGCGGAAGTCGCGGATGCGAGGCACGGCCATGTTAATGAACCGGTCCAGGAAGTCGTACATCTTGCGTCCGCGCAGCGTGACCATGGTGCCGATATCCCAGCCTTCGCGAATCTTGAAGTTGGAAATGGCTTTGCGGGAGCGTGTTTTCACAGGCTCCTGGCCGGTGATGGTGCGCAGATCGTCCATGGCGTTTTCAAGCTGCTTGGGTTCTTCGCGCGTGTTGCCGACGCCCATGTTGAGCACGATCTTGACAAGCCGGGGCACCTGCATGACGGTGGTGTATTTAAACTCCTCCATCATGGCGGGCACGACTTCTTCGCGGTACTTGACAGCGTAGCGCGAAGGTTCTTTGGGCATAGGCTCGGGTGCGGCCTTGCTTTTTTGTTTCTTGTCTTTTTGTTCTTTAGTTTTTTCAGCCATCGATCAATTCACCACATTTTTTGCATTTGCGGCTGCGGCGCCCTTCGGCATCCGTGTGACGTGTGGTGCGGGAAGGCTTGCTGCACCTGGGGCACACGAGCATGACGTTGGAAGCGTCCAGCGGCTGGGGCACGGAGATGATTCCGCCCTGGGGGCTTTTTTGAGGATGCGGGCGCACGGCTTTTTTGGCGATGTTGATGTTTTCAACAACCACCTTGCCGGCTTTGGGCGAAACGCTAATCACGTCGCCCTCTTTGCCCCGGTCCTTTCCGGCCAGCACGCGCACTTTATCGCCTTTCTTTATGTGCATCTTCTGCGGCTCGCGGGCCGCTGATTTGGAAGCCATGGTTCGGGTTCCGCCTTTCCTTCGTATCGCCGGGCCTGTGCGTCAGAGCACTTCGGGGGCCAGGGACACGATTTTCATAAATTTCTTTTCGCGCAGTTCGCGGCCCACGGGGCCGAACACGCGCGTGCCCACGGGGTTGTTCTGGGCGTCGAGCACCACGGCGGCGTTGTCGTCGAACCGGATGGTGGTGCCGTCGGGCCGCGTGCGCGCGGACTTGGTGCGCACGATTACGGCCTTGATGACGCGGCCTTTTTTAATATTCGCGTTGGGCATGGCCTGTTTCACGGAAGCCGTGATTACATCGCCGAGGCCCGCATACTTGCGTTTGCTGGAGCCGGGGATGTGGATACACAGGATCTCCCGGGCGCCGGAGTTGTCGGCTACCTTAAGCCTGGTTTCCTTCTGAATCATCGTCGTCGCCTGCCTGTTCGTCAGCGGTGGTCTCGTTTGCGGCTTCCGGGGCCGCATCATCGGATGCGGGTTCCTCGGGCGCCTGAGCCTGGGCCTGGGCCGGAGCCAGTTCGTTCTCTTCCAGTTCCAGGTCTTCGTCGTCTTCGATGTCGTCTTCATCAGCCTGGCGCAGAGCTGCTTCGGCCTCGGCCGCAGCCATGGCCGCGCGTTTCTCGTCGCGGTTCTTTTTCTTCTTGCGGAAGAATTCCGTGGGGTCGATAACCTCGCCCGTGGCCACGAAGCCGCGTTCAAGGACCTCTATGACGCGCCATCGTTTATCTTTGCTGATGGGGCGCGTTTCCATGATTTTGACCCGATCGCCGGCATTGCAATCATTGGTTTCGTCGTGCGCCTTGAATGTCTTCCGCCGGCGGATGTATTTCTTGTACAGGGGATGCTGTTTTTGCGTTTCCGTCTGTACCACGACCGTTTTTTCCATCTTGTTGCTGATGACGGTGCCGATGCGCGTTTGTCTTGTGCTTTCCCTCATGATTTACGCCTTTCCCTGCTGTCGAGCGTTTTTAATGGTCATGATGCGCGCGATGTTTTTGCGCACCTCGCGCGCCCGCTTGGGGTTTTGATTCTGGTGCGAGGCGCTTTGCCAGCGCAGATTGAACAGTTCCTGCTTGTAGTCGTCCAGCTTGCTGTCCAGTTCTGAGTCTTTGAGCGCTCGGATGTCTTTCGCTATCATGGTGTTCGTACTCCCTTGCCCGCCCGGAATGGGGCGTGTCAGCGTTTCACGATCCGGGTTTTGATGGGCAGCTTGTAATAGGCGAGGCGCAGAGCGTCTTTCGCCAATTCGTCGCTGACGCCGGCCAGCTCGATAAGAATAGTGCCCGGGCGCACTACGGCGACCCACTGGTCGGGCGCTCCCTTGCCCTTGCCCATGCGTGTTTCCGCAGGTTTCTTGGTGATGCTTTTATGCGGGAATATGCGGATCCAGACTTTGCCGCCGCGTTTGATGGCGCGGGTTACGGCCACGCGCATGGCTTCAATCTGCCGGGCGGTGATCCAGCCGGGCTCCATGGATTGCAGGCCCCACTGGCCAAAGGCCACGGTGGACCCTTTGCGCGGTGAGCCCTTCATGCGGCCCCGCTGCATTTTGCGGTGTTTTACTTTTTTCGGCTGCAGCATGGTTCTCGTATCTGCCTTTCTCGATCAGTCTGTCAGTGCGGCGACGCGTTGGTTTTTTAAAAGTTCTTTTTTACCCTTGTAGATCCAGACCTTGATTCCGATTTTGCCGTAGGTTGTGAACGCTTCGGTAAAAGAGTAATCGATGTCCGCGCGCAGAGTGTGCAGCGGCACGCGGCCCCTGTGCACCCACTCGCGGCGTGCGATTTCCGCGCCGCCCAGGCGGCCGGACACGCAGAGCCTGACGCCTTCGGCGCCGGCCCGGATGACCTTTTCCATGGTCTGGCGCACCGCGCGGCGCACCGCGAAGCGGCGTTCCAGCATGGTGGCGATCTGCTCGCCCACCAGGAAGGAATCCAGGTCCGGCTGGTCGATGGGGCGGATCTTGACTTCTATTGTTTTACCGGTCACTTTGCGCAGGTGCTTGGTGAGTCCTTCGATGCTTTTGCCCTGCTGGCCGATGACAATGCCCGGCTTGCTTGTGGAGATGAACACGGTGATGTTGCGCGCCTTGCGTTCGATTTCCACTCGGGAGACACCGCTGAACCGGCGGTTTTCGCGTTGCATTTTTTTGAGGGCCTTGCCTGTGGCGCCGCGGTTGTCGCCGCGGAAGTTCCAGGTGTTGACGATGTCGCGGATGCGCAGATCTTCATGCAGCAGATCCGCATAATCTTTTTCCGCATACCATCGGCTGTCCCATGTCTCAATGATGCCGAGGCGCAGGCCTCTTGGATGTACTTTCTGCCCCACCGGAATGCCTCCCTTAAATACCCTTTTCAGCCAACTCAATGAAGAGGTGGCTGGTGCGTTTTCGGATTCGTGTCGCCCGACCCATGGCGCGCGGCAGCCAGCGTTTGAGCGTTGGCCCCTGGTCCACGGTGATGGTTTTCACGTATGTCTGTTCTTTGACCATGTCGCAATTTTCCTCGGCGTTGGCGCCGGCCGATACCAGCACTTTGCGCACGAGTGCGGCCGTGGGGGATGGCATGAGGCCCAACTCCGCAACGGCCAGGTCGTATTTTTTACCCTTGACCAGGTTCGCATAGCGGCGCAGCTTGCTTGGGGAAATACGCACGTAGCGCGCCTTTGCAATGGGTCTGGGTCCTGTTTTGACTGTCATGGTTCAACACTCCCGAAAATGTGTGCGCCCGCGTTGTGAGGGCTTCAGCGCACGCTGGATTTCTTTTCGCTGCCTGCGTGGCCGCGGAAGTAGCGTGTGGGGGCGAATTCGCCCAGCTTGTGTCCCACCATGTTTTCCGTAATAAAAATCGGTACATGTTTGCGGCCGTTATGTACGGCGATGGTGAGGCCCACCATTTCCGGGACCACCATGGATGCGCGCGACCAGGTCTTGATGATGCCGCCTTGCTTGGTCTTCTGCGCCGCCTTGATTCGTTTCATCAGTTTCTCTTCGATGAAAGGCCCTTTTTTCAGTGATCTCGGCACGGTATTTCCTCCCCGCTGATGTCAGCGTTTCTTTTTCTTCTTGCGCGAAGTGACGATGAATTTGTTGCTGGCGCTGGCGCGGCGCGTTTTGCCGCCTTTGGCGGGCGTGCCCCAGGGAGAGCAGGGGTGGCGCCCGGACGTCTTGTTGCGGCCTTCGCCGCCGCCGTGCGGGTGGTCGCACGGGTTCATGACCGTGCCGCGCACCGTGGGGCGGATGCCGAGCCAGCGCGTGCGTCCGGCTTTGCCGATGCTCTGCAAACTGTGCTCTTCGTTGCCTACCTGGCCCATGGTGGCGCGGCAGGACTGGTGGATGAGGCGCACTTCGCCGCTGGGCATGCGCACGTGCGCATACTTGCCCTCTTTGGCGATGAGCTGGGCGAAGATGCCCGCGGACCTCGCGATTTTGCCGCCCCGGCCCGGGTTCAGTTCCACATTGCTGATGGTTGAACCAAGGGGGATGTCGCGCAGGGGCAGGCAGTTGCCTTCGGTCACGTCAATGCCCGGGCCGCTCTGGATGCGGTCGCCCACTTTCATATTTTTCGTGGCCAGCACATAGGCCTTGGTTCCGTCTGTGTAGTGAAGCAGGGCCAGGCGCGCGCTGCGGTTGGGGTCGTACTCGATGGCAACGACCTTGGCTTCCAGGCCGTCTTTGGCGCGCATGAAATCCACTTCGCGCAGGCGGCGTTTGTGCCCGCCGCCGCGGTGCCTGCATGTGACGCGGCCTGTGTTGTTGCGGCCCGCGTTCTGTTTTTTCTTGCGGGTGAGCGATTTTTCAGGCTTTTGCTTGGTGATATCGCTGCGATCCACCAGTTGCACAAACCGCTGCCCGGGTGTGGTTGGTTTGTATTTTTTGAGACTCATCTTTTTTGTCCCGCTTTCCTCGCTGTGCTGTTGTTACATGCCTTCAAAGAACTGGTCTATCTTCTGGCCCTTTTTCACGGTGATCGTGGCTTTTTTCCACGCGGGCGATTTGCCCACGTAGCGGCCGAAGTTTTTGCGTTTGGCGCGGTTGTTCTGGATGTTGATCTGCTCCACATCCACGTTGAAGATTTTTTCCACGGCGTTGCGCACATCGATCTTGGTGGCTTTGGCGGCGACCTTGAACGTGTACTTGCCTTTTTCGATGTTCATGTGCGACTTCTCGGTGATAACCGGAGTCACGATCACGTCTCGGATGTGCATGGCGTGTTACTCCCCCTGGGTTGCGGCGGCGGCGGACGGGTTGAGCAGAGCTTCTTCGTCCTCTTTACGCACCAGCAGCCAGTCATTGTTCAACAGGTCTTTGGCGTTAAGCTTGGTGCTGATGAGCGTGGTCACTTCCGGGATGTTGCGCGCGGATTTGACGATGGCGGCGGGTGTGTTGGCCGTGTAAACCAGCAGCACCTTTCCGTCCATGCTCTTGCCGGCCATGAATTTGATGAACGCCTTGGTGGACGGCGCATCCATGGCGATGGTGTCGGCGATGTAGCGGCCTTCGTCCTTTTTGGCCTGGATGAGGGCCTGGATGGCGGCGCGCCGCGCCTTTTTGTTCATCTTGAGGTCGTACACGTTGCGGCGTGAGCCGAACGCGCGACCGCCGCCCACCCACTGCACGGCCCGGATGCTGCCCTGGCGGGCTCGGCCCGTGCCTTTCTGGCGCCACGGCTTTACTCCGCCGCCGCGCACTTCGCCGCGGGTTTTCATCTTGGCGGTGCCGCGCCTGCGGTTGGTTTCCTGATAGTACAGCGCCTCAAGCACCAGATGTTTCGTGTTCTTTTCTTTGTCTTCGGCCATTGTGGTGAGCCCGTTCCTTAGAGGTTCTCAATAATTACGAGGCCGTCTCTTTTGCCGGGCACAGGGCCCATGACGGCGATGAGATTTTTCTCGGTGTCAATTTTCAGCACCTTGAGATTGCGAGTGGTCACATTGGCGTTGCCCATGTGGCCGGGCGAACGCTTGCCCTTGAACACGCGGGCTGCGTCTGTGGAGCCTGCGCTCATGGGTTTGCGGTGGACCTTTTCCGCACCGTGCGACGCGGGGGCGCCGTGAAAACCGTGGCGCTTCATGCCGCCGGCGAAGCCCGCGCCCTTGCTCTTGCCACGCACCTTGACCCGGACGTTCTCCTGGAAGATGTCGCCCACGCTCACGGTGTCGCCCACTTTATATTCTTCGGGCGTATCCGTGCGGAACTCTCTGACCGTGCGGAACAGACCTGTTCCGGACTTTTTGAAGTGTCCCTGCATGGGCTTGGTCACTTTGCGTTTGGGCTTATCATCAAAGCCCAGTTGCACAGCGGTATACCCGTCGGTTTCCTCGGTTTTCACCTGAGTCACCGTGCACGGGCCCACCAGAATAAGCGTGACCGGCGAGGACGTGCCGTCCTCGTTGAATATGCGTGTCATACCGACTTTTTTACCAATCAGTCCCGGGATCATTGCGAATCCCCTTCTTCAGCGTTTGATTTCGATTTCCACACCGGACGGCAGTTCGAGCTGTTTGAGAGCTTCGATGGTCGCGGGGGTGGGGCTCTCGATGTCGATGATCCTCTTGTGCGTGCGGATCTCGAAGTGTTCGCGCGACTTTTTGTCCACGTGGGGCGAGCGGAGCACACAATAGCGTCGCAAATCAACCGGCAGCGGGATGGGCCCCACGGCCACAGCGCCACTGTCCTTGACTGTGTCCACGATACGGTCCGCTGCCGCGTCC
>Ga0351884_1095_pt1 | contig 26350 bp, 25 predicted proteins | sample BONcelFGM3001F15_FD_206773 | JGI IMG/M metagenome (GOLD analysis project Ga0351884, IMG submission 206773) | Enriched cells from coal bed in the Powder River Basin, Montana, United States - BONCAT cells FGM rep3 HSBNCT.FGM.300.1.F15 ...
CGATACCGGACCGGATGGTGCAGCCAGCGCGACAGGCGCGACCGGACCTACGGGGGACACCGGGCCGACAGGAGATACCGGACCGGATGGTGCAGCCAGCGCAACAGGCGCGACCGGACCAACGGGATATACCGGACCGACAGGCGATACCGGACCGACAGGAGACACCGGACCGACAGGCGACACCGGACCGACGGGCACGCTGGGGTTCAATCCGTTTGACGTTTATGTACAGGAGGGCGCCATCGGTGGAGACGGCACACAAGCCAGCCCGTTCGGGACGATACAGGAGGGCGTTACGGCTGTTTCTCCGACCGGCACCGTGCATGTGCTGGGAGGAACGTATTCCATTACTTCCACCATCACGGTCAATAAGGACGGGGTGACTATAAAAGGATACCCCGACACGTTGGTGGAATTACAGGCGGCTGTGATCGCGTTTCTTGTTACGGGAACGGGCATCACATTGGACGGCCTTACGCTCACGAGCGACAACGCGTACGCAGTGGAATGGATACAGTTTGCCGGCACGAATCATAAGCTTGTGAACACTTATATCTTTGGTCCGCCCCAAGCCGGTCCTTCCAGCGGCTGGGTAACGAACCGGGGCTTTGTGACGCAATCCAATGTAGTGAACCTGATCGTTCAGAACTGCATCTTTTATTTCATGCGGCAGCCTGCGTATATGAATCCGAATTCCACCGGCTATATCGTGGACACTGTGGTTTATAATACGCGCGGATGGGTTGTGGACGGAGCCGTCTTCGTTTTCTCGGGCAATTCATGGGGAAGCCCGGAAAATGCGGTGGATATCGCATTGCTGAGCGGGACCATTGCGGGGTCTCCGTACGATCCACTGGCTGATTTATCAGCAAACAACAGCAGCGCATCGATTGACGATCAAAGATAAAAAAACAAAACTGCCGGATTTTACAAAAAACAGCGGAGAGATCCGCTGTTTTTTATGGTATGATATCCATGCGGAGGGTGAAAAAAAGAAAAAAGAAGATTTTGATTATCTGCATAGATAGTATCCTTCTGTATCCGATGTACGACGCGTATTCCGCGGATGCCATTTTGCTGATCATCCGGGGGCTGAAAGAGAAGGGGTACGCATTCAAAACGGTGAGCGAACTGTTGCAATCGGAGGGAAAATGATTTAGGATAAAGGTTAGTCTGGTTGCGGGGTCCCCGAATTGTCGCAAGACAATTTGGGGAATGGTTGGGAGGCTATTGATTTGATGGACCGTTTACGGAAATTTTTTTACGGAAGGCATGGTATGGACCGGCTTGGGATCGCGCTGTTCATCGCGTATATGGCGCTGGCCGTCCTTTCCAGCATCCTGGGAAGCCTACTGCTCTATATACTGTCTTTTGCAGTGTTTGGATATATGATTTTCAGGATTTTTTCACGCAACAAGATGAAAAGGACGGCCGAGAATACGAAATTCTTGTACGGGTGGTACAACTTTAAAAACAGGTGGCGTCTGACGGCCCAGCGGATGCGGGATATGAAGACCTACCGTTATTTATCCTGCCCGGATTGCCGACAGAAGGTGCGCGTGCCCAGAGGGAAGGGAAAGGTGAATATCACCTGCCCCAAATGCCGGGCAAAATTCATTCGCAAAGTTTAAAAAACATCCGGGAAAACGGTTCCGGATGTTTTATGTTTAAAGGAATCTAACAAATTTTATTGGAATTTCAGGCTTTGGTTTTGCCTGCTTTTTTTCGCCCCGCCGCAGGCGTTTGGGGCTTAAAGGAAGCTTAAAAAACATTTATGGTTTGGCTGTGGTTTTATCTTATTTGATAAGTACCCCCTTTCTCTTATACTGTATTTTATTCCGTACTCCATTTATTTGATGTGACGATGTCACCTCCCGCGTCTTCCCGTTTGTTTTTATATTGCATCCTATGCAAAGGGGGCTCTGCCCGACGTGACCATGTCACACAGAACGCCCCAAAAAGACGGATTGCCTTTTTGGGGCGTTCTGCAAGGAAGCTGAAACGAACAGAAGACTTCGGATGGCGGCTGCTGTTTTGCCATCCACTGTATTTATATGTTTTTTTGCATTGAAATAGAAGAAAAGACTGGAGCGTCCGCGCCCTTACCGCAGCCTGGCCGAAAGCCGGGCGGCGCACGGGCGGGACAAGAGATCGGCCGCAGCGCGGCTGTCCGTAAGCCAGCGGCGGACGCTTTCGCCTTGCAGGATAAGGGGCATCCGGTCGTGCAGGGGAGCGACCCACTCGTTGGCGGCGGTAGTCAGGATCACGAAAGAGGGAGGCGCCTCATTCATCCGTGCTTCCGCATTATAGAAACCGGCCATATACAGCATGGGGGCATCCGGTATGCGAAGGAGGTATTTGCCCTTTCCGTTTTTTGCGCCGCTTACAGCCGGGGAGGATGTTTCTTCAAAATCAAAGAGCGTGGGCTGCTGCGTTTTTCCGTGGCTCCATTCATAGAATCCGGTGGAGGGGATTACGCAACGCCGGGCGAGAAGGGAGGGGCGGAACATCTTTTTTTCCATGGCGGTCTCAGAGCGCGCGTTGATGATGGCGCCTTTTAAGTCCCAGCGGGGCATTCCCCAGCGCATCAGGAAGGGCCGCGCGTCATCCGACGCGAGAACGGGGACGATGTCGGTGGGGAAAACTTCGCCGGTCTTCAGACGGGCCAGTTCGGGCTTTCCGGCATACCTGCGGTTCACCTCTTCTATGATCTCTTTGAGTTCGATGTTTTCTTCTTCGCATTCAATGGCGTATCTGCCGCACATGTTAGTCTCTCCTTTCCATGAACCAGCGGTCCTCCTCCAAAAACAGGCAGGTCTCGCGGCCGCGCACCATGCAGGTGTATCGCATTCCCGTGCCGCCCGCCTTCAGGCTGGCTGCGCGGATCACCCCTCGGACCCGGTCTATCGCGTAGGTCTGGCCGTCCTCCCATATGAAAGACACCGGGAGGAGGCGTCCGTCCGGATAAAAAACCGCGGTCACCTGCACATATACCTTTTTGGGGGAGGGGACGGGCATGCGGCGGATCATGGAGCAACTCCCTTACCCGGTGCTCCCGGGTCTTTCAGGGGCCCGCTGAAAACGCCTGCCGGATGGATCACGTGGTCGTCCTTTGGGTTGATGTGCATGGGCCGGTCGGACAGCAGTACGGCCCGCTGCAGGCAGTAGTAACCGTAGCGGCGCCGAAGGTCATCCAGCGTTTCTTCCAGCTTTTCCTGCTTGCGGCGGCGAACCTCGTCCATAAAAATATTGGTCTGCGTGTCCGTGCCGCCGGCCGGGATCAGGTCGCACCCCCGCAGGCCCAGGGTGCGGATGGGTTTTTCCCAGGTGTAGTTTTCCCGGAAAATCGCGGCCGCTTTTCCCGCGATCTCGGAGGAAAGGCTGGTGGGGCGGGAAAGTTTTCCCTGCCGCTCGAAAGTGAAAAGGCCGCTGTCCCGGATATGGATCTGGATGGTGCGGCATGCAAAGCCGTGTTCCCTGAGGCGCGCGGCCACGCTCTCGGCCAGGACGTACAGTACCAGGCGCACGTCTTTTTCATCCATCAGGTCGCGGGGGGTGGTGGTGCTGTTGCCGATGCTCTTGATGAGGGACGATTCGCCGAAGTTGGCCACCGGGGCATCATCCCGTCCGTTTGCGAAATCGTGCAGAACGCCGCCCCATTTGCCGAAAGCGGCCGTAAGGGAGCGTATGTCCGTCTGCGCAAGGTCCCCGATGGTGAGGATGTTTTTGCGGTTCAGTTTTTTTTGGGTGGCGCGTCCCACGTAAAGAAGATCAGAAACGGGAAGGGGCCACACCGTCTCTTTATAGTTTAACACGGAAATGACGGTGGTTGCATCCGGTTTTTTCATGTCCGAGCCGAGTTTTGCGAACACCTTGTTAAAGCTGACTCCGACCGAGGCTGTTATGCCCAGTTCCGATTTGATGCGCGCGCGGATGCGGTCCGCGACCGCCCGCCCGTCCCCCATCAGCTTTTGGCCGTCCGTGACGTCCAGCCAGGCTTCGTCCAGCCCGAACGCTTCGATGCGGCTGGCGTAATCCGCATAGATATTTCTGGCCAGCCGGGCGAAATCAAGGTACAGCGCAAAATTGGGGGGCAGTACGATCAGATCCGGGCATCTTTGTCTGGCCTGCCAGATGGCCTGCCCGGTGATGATGCCGGTGGCCTTGGCGGGGTAGTTTTTGGCCAGGACGATGCCGTGGCGCAGCGAAGGGTCGCCGCATACCGCCACGGGTTTTCCCTTAAGTTCGGGGCGGTACAGGCATTCCACCGAGGCGTAGAAATTATTCATATCGACATGCAGGATGGTGCGGGGAGACATTTCTTAAAGGCCTTTCTTTTTTTTTAAAATTATATTATCATTATACGCAGATTATAGCACGATGATACCAAATATGCAACGATAATAAATCGTAAACGTTGCATTAATGAAACATTAAAATGAATGCACAAATGCGGAAGGCATAAAAACGACCCCAAAAAAGGAAACCACGATTGAAAAAAACATGCGGGTATACTATGATAAACATATGAGTAACGGATGTATGCGGACCTGGGCCAAGCGGCGGGTTTGCAGGAAAGGGGAGGACGATGAAACATATCTTAAAGGAAGAATGGCTCAAGATCGTGCTGGAGCAGGAGGAACGGCTGCTTTTCGGCAAGTTTGACAGGGAAGATGTCCTGGCGCTGGCGGAAAGCATCATCGATCTTGCCAGGAATCAATACGGGCATGTGTCCATCCGGGTCGTATACGACAACATAACGACGTTTTATTATCTGATGGAGGGAACCACCCTGAACAACGACTGGTGGATGGCGAAGAAACTGAACGTGTGCATGAAAACGGGCGCAAGTTCCCTTCTGTCGGCGCTGGAATTTGAGCATGGCGGGAAGGAATGCCCCCAATGGGCCGAAGAGGAAGGGAATTACGCGCTGGTGGGCGGCTGCATCCCCATCCGGCTGAAAGACGGGGAGATCAAAGGATACGCGATGGTGTCTGCGCTCGAGCACCAGATGGACCACCAGCTCATCGCGGACGCGATGGCCGGGATGCTGGGCATCAATATCCCGTCCATTGAATAAAGAGGGCGTGCGATGCTGATTTTTAAACGCAAAGAGGTATATATGGGGCCTTCGGTCAAGGAATATACCGAGGTGCGCAAAAAACTTGCGGACGCGCGTATTCCCTACGACATCCGTGTGGTGAGCCGTTTCGGGATGGGGGGCGCCGCTAGCTTTTCCAGGTCCATGGTGAACTCCATGGACGGGAGGACCGAGTATATGAACCTTTGTTATGTGTATGTAAATAAAAAGGATTACGACAGGGCGATGGAAGTTTTGAATAAAAAATAAATGATATTAAAAACCGGTTTTCTTTCGCGCAGCCTTTCTTTTTTTAAAAGAAAGGCTGCATGATATTTAATCTGCATTACACAGCGGACAGACCGCCATACAGATGCCGCAGACGCCGCCGCGGCCGATGGACCGGTAGGCCTTTTTCATATGGAGGCTGCATTTTTTCGCGTCCACCAGCTCTTCGCGCGGAATGCCCGGATGCCACGTCTCCCCGGTGAGGGCGCCGGCCGGACACGCCTGCACGCAAATGCCGCAGTCTGTGCAGGGGTTTTGAATCGGCGAGCCGGTTTGCAGCGGAACATCCGTCAAAACGGTGGATAAACGCAGCGCAGGACCGTGTTTTTCCGAGACGAACAGCGCGTTTTGCCCGATGCCGCCCAGCCCGGCGAGAAAGGCTGCCATCTTATGCGAAAAAAGTCCTCGGATGCCCTCCGAATCCACGGTCTGGGAGGCCGGGATATACACGGCGCTCTTGCCGAGCTTTTCTATATAAAGCATGAGCCGGATGGCCGCGTTGTCCAGGTATGCGTTGGTGGTGCGGTAATGGTGGAAATAGGTATGAGTGGGGCCTTTGCGGATGGAGGAGACCACTGTTTTGGAAAGGGGAACGCCCAGGCTGATTGCATAGGGAAGATACGGGAAGGGACGGTAGTCTTCCGGAATCAGTGCATACCCGAAGTGGTCGATCCCCAGACCGATTATAAAGTCTTCCAGCATCTTTTTATCCCTTTATAATGACCGCTATGAACTCCAGAGGTTCATCGCCCAGGCAGCGGATGGAATGGCTGCCGTTCATGGTCAGGCAGGAATCGCCGGCCTTAAGCAAGATGGGTTTGCCGTCGTCCGTCATTTGGGCGCGGCCGGACAGGATATAGTAGATCTCGGCTTCGTTTGCGTGCTCATGCTCCCCGATGGAACAACCGGGATTCAGCGTAAGGCGGGCAAACAGGCGGCAGTTTGCGGGAAGGGCATCTTCCATATAGACGTGGTGCAGGACCGTGCGGCCGTCCCCGCCCCGCATATTTTCCCTGATCTGGCCGACTTGTTCGTTTTTCGCAATTTTCATACGGGCCTCCTCCGGTTCTTTTTTATAAGTATAGAGCATTTGGCGCGCGTTTTCAACGGCGCGTATAAAAAAGGAGAGCCGCGTTTTTTGGGGGTGTGATTTGCGCCCGTTTTATTTGAATTGGCAATAGAATTCGGAAGAAAAAAAGGAATTTTAAAAGGCGTGTCGAAATAATATATGTAACCGGCTTAATCGGTTAAGCATTTTCAAATATTTCTAATGAAACAAAATAAGGAGGAACGAATTATGGCGATTCATCTTGGTATGCATGCGGACAACTGGAGGGAGCGGTCGGGCGGATTTGATCAGGCTCTTGCGTCCGCCGTGCTGCACAAACTGGAGCACATTGAAGCCGGAATGATCCACGGAAATTACTTTATCAGCGCGATGGGGTACGAGCCCAGCCTTTCGACCGAACAGAACCCGATGGCTGTTCGCCGGATGGTGGAAAAGGCGGGGGTCCGCATTTCCATGGTGGACGGGTCCTATCCCATGATGGGGCCGCGGGGCGCTTTTTTCGGAGTCAGCTATTGCTGCCAGTCCATCCGTTTTGCGCATGATCTGGGCTGCCCCAAAGTGGACAGCACGGACTCGGGCAGGGAACTGGATATGCCCCGGGACGAAGTATACAAGATCACCGTGATGAACTACACCGAGATTTTAAAGTGGGCGGAAGATTATAAAATCATCGTTTGCGTGGAACCGCACGGTCCTTATACCGGAGACCCGGAATTCATGATAAAACTGATGAAACATTTTGACAGCGAATACCTGCGCGTGAACTTTGATACGGGCAACACGTTCATTCAGGGACATACGCCGGTTGATTACTTAAAATTCCTGGGCAAATATGTGGTGTCTTCCCATATAAAGGACGTGGACGCAGGGTTGGCCGCGGCTGTGCGCGGCGAAGAGACCGGGATTCCCTGTTCGCCGGTGTATATCGGCGAGGGCGTGAACGCGGACAACATACGCGATTGCATCAATTACTGGAAGCAGACCGGTTGGGATGGAGACGTTTCCATCGAATGCAACGGCAGCGACGAAAATATAGCGAAAAGTGTGGAATGGCTGCGCAAGGCGATCGCGGAATAAATTTTCTTTAGGATTAAAGAAAAATTCGTTTTGGGTACGAATGCGATTCCTAATTAAGCAGCTTCCAATAAAAAACCGCCTGTACAGGCGGTTTTTCTAATTCTTTACTCTTAGGGATTCTTTATTCCGCTTTTTTTACGGACGGTTCTTTATCGCCCGTTTCGCTTTTCATGTTTTCGAAAGCGGCAAATATCATAAGCTTGATGCGGTTAATCTGGTTCACTTCGCTTGCGCCGGGGTCATAGTCCACCGGTATGATGTTCGCCTGCGGATGCTGGCGGCGGATCTCGCGAATCATTCCTTTACCCATCACATGGTTGGGCAGGCAGGCGAAGGGCTGGACACAGATGATATTGGGCGCGCCCATTTCAATCAGCTCGAGCATTTCGGCGGTCAGCAGCCAGCCTTCTCCCGTGCAGTTGCCCACCGAGAGCACGTCTTCGGCGCGGTGCGCAACGTCGCGGATATGCTGGGGCGCGTAAAAGCGCCTGCTGTTTTCAAGGATGCGCGTTAAATGTTTGCGATAGCTTTCAATAACGGCGATACCCACGCCGCCTCCGAATTTAATCAACTTGTTTCCGCCTAAATGGGAGCTTGAAAAGCGGGTATTATAAAAGCCGTACAGCCCGAAATCCATCAGCCCGGGCATGACGCATTCGCCGCCCTCGGCCTCGATGGTCTCGGCCGCGAAGTTGTTGGCCACCGGATGGTATTTAACCAGTATCTCGCCAACGATTCCGACTTTTGGCTTTTGGACATCGTTAATGGGAATGGCTTTAAAATCCGCAACGATATCGCGCAGGGCGCGTTTGTATTCGCTTTTTTTGGCTCGCTGGATGATGGCGCTGCATTTTTTGACCCAGGTGGTGTACAGCGCGTTGGCTGCTCCTTTTTCCACCTCATAGGGACGTGTGCGCAGAAGAACGTTCATCAGAAGGTCGCCGAACAGAACGGCCATTATGATGCGCACCGCAAACTTGACGGTGAACTTGAACCCGGGATTGGGCTCCATGCGCGAAAAATTGATGGAGACCACGGGCACCTGCGGGAAGCCCGCTTCCCGAAGCGCCTTGCGCAAAAAGGAGATATAATTGGACGCGCGGCATCCGCCCCCCGTCTGCGTGAGCATCACCGAGGTGTTGTCCGGGTCCAGGTCTCCCTTGAAAAAAGCGTTTACGACCTGCCCGACCACGATGATGGTGGGGTAGCAGGCGTCGTTGTTCACGTATTTGAGGCCCACGTCTATATCTTCTTTGGTGACTTCTTTTATAACCGCGAAGTTATAGCCCGTTGGATTGAAGGCGTCGGGCAGGAACTGCCAGTGGATGGGCGCCATCTGCGGGCAGACCAGGGTGTGTTGTTTGCGCATCTCCTTGGTAAACATCCTTCGGTGGAAGACATGCCCCGCTTCCTTGTGCTTTTCGGGATCGAAGCTTTTTTCCTCCAGCGCGGCAATCAGGGAACGCACGCGTATCTTGGCCGCGCCCAAATTGTTGATCTCGTCTATCTTTAAAACCGTGTAGATTTTGCCCGCGGCTTGTAGTATTTCTTCTACCTGGTCGGTGGTAATGGCGTCCAGCCCGCAGCCGAAGGAATTGAGCTGGATCATATCCAGGCCCGGGGTTTTAGCCACCAGGGCGGCGCTTTCATACAGGCGGGTGTGGAACGCCCACTGGTCCAGCACGCGCAGGGGCCGCGCCAGGTTGCCCAGGTGGGCGAGGCTGTCTTCAGTCAGAACCGCCATGCCGTAGCCCGTAATCAGCGACGGGATGCCGTGGTTAATCTCGGGGTCCACATGATAGGGTCGGCCGGCCAGCACGATGCCCCGCGTCCCCGTTTCTTTTATCCACGCAAGGGTCTCTTCGCCCTTTTTGCGGATGTCCGCCCAGAATTGTTCCTGCGCGGCGTATGCCGAGGCAACGGCTTCCTCCGCCTGTTTGCGGGTGATGCCGAAACGTTTGAATTCGGTATGGATGCGGCCGGGCATGGATTTGCGGTTGTCCAGGTTGAAGAACGGATGCAGGAAAGTTATGCCGTCTCCCCGGATATCGTCCATGTTGTTTTTAACCGTGTCCGGATAGGAGGTGACAATCGGGCAGTTGAAACGGTTGTTCGCCTCGCCGTATTCCTTGGGCTGGAAGGGGATGGAGGGATAAAATATTGTCTTGACGCCCCGTTTTAAAAGGTCCGCGATATGCCCGTGGGCCAGTTTGGCCGGATAGCACACGGTATCGCTGGGAATGGTGTCCATCCCCAGCTCGAACAGCTTGCGGTCCGAACGGGAAGAAAGCACTACGTCAAACCCGAAGCGCGTGAGCAGCGTGTGCCAGAATGGATAGTTTTCGTACATATTCAGGCAGCGGGGGATCCCGATGGCGCCCAGCGGCGCCCCTTCTCCAAGGGATTCGTAATCAAAGATTCGGATGTATTTGTATTCGAACAGGTCGGGGATGTCTTTGCGTTTTTCGAAGCCCGCGCCGAATTCGCAGCGGTTGCCCGCGATGAACTTGCGCCCGTCCGCAAAAGTGATGATATTGAGCATGCAGTGGTTTTCGCAGCCCCCGCACCGGCTGTTTTTATTCTTGATGGAAAATTCCGCAAGTTTTTTGGGCGAAATGATGGAGGATCGTTTCCCGGATGATTTTCTGCGGGCGATCAGCGCGCAGCCGAACGCGCCCATCAGACCGGCGATGTCCGGACGGACCACTTCCCGCCCCAAAACGAGCTCGAACACGCGCAGGATCGCGTCGTTCTGAAATGTGCCGCCCTGCACGACGATGTTTTCGCCCAGCTCGGCCGGGTCTTTTATTTTGATGACCTTGTATATCGCGTTTTTTACGACGGAATAGGAAAGGCCGGCGGAAATGTCGCCCACCGACGCGCCTTCCTTTTGCGCCTGTTTCACACGGCTGTTCATAAATACCGTACAGCGCGTGCCCAGATCCACCGGGTTGGGGGCGGTCTGCGCCTCGGATGCAAAGGACTGGATCTCCATGCCCAGCGAATGGGCAAAGGTCTCCAAAAAGCTGCCGCAGCCCGAGGAACAGGCTTCGTTCAGCATAATGGTTTCGATCACGCCGTCCCGGATTCGAAGGGCCTTCATATCCTGCCCGCCGATGTCTATGATGAAGTCGACATCCGGGTCGAAATACGCGGCCGCGCGGTAATGCGCAATGGTTTCCACCTCGCCGAAATCGAGGGTCAGGGCCTCCTTCATGAGGGCCTCGCCGTATCCCGTTACGCAGGCGCCGGCGATGTGCGCGCCTTCGGGCAGCTGTTCGTACATTTTTTTAAGGATTTCCGCGGCGGCGCCCAGCGGGCTGCCCTGGTTGCCCGAATAATGGGTGAACAGGATGTTCGCGTAGTCGTCCATCAGCACCGCCTTGATGGTGGTGCTGCCCGCGTCGATCCCCAGGTAGCAGGGTCCGGTATGGGTGGACAGCTGGGCACGCTTGGCTTTGTTTTGGTCGTGGCGCTCTTTGAAAGCGGCGGTCTCTTCCGGAGAGGAGAACAGGGGATTAAGCCGCCGTGTCTCGTGTTCGATATCGCCCGCGCTGATCAGGCGGTCGTAGAGTTCGGACACCGTGATCTCATCGCCCGTGGCCATCAGCGCCGCGCCCAGCGCGACGAATAAGTGGGAATTTTCCGGATGGATCATGGTTTCGCCCGTCAGATGCAGCGTCTCTTTAAAACGGTTGCGAAGTTCGGGCAGATAATGGAGCGGACCGCCCAGAAACGCGACGTTCCCCCGGATGGGGCGGCCGCAGGCCAGCCCGGATATGGTCTGATTGACCACCGACTGGAATATGGATATCGCGATGTCCTCTTTGGACACGCCGTCGTTCAAAAGGGATTGAATATCGCTTTTTGCGAAAACGCCGCAGCGGGAAGCGATCTGATGGATGGCGCCGTGTTTCGCGGCCAGTTCGTTGAGGCCCATGGGGGTGGTGTTCAAAAGGGTGGCCATCTGGTCGATGAACGCGCCGGTGCCGCCCGCGCACGTGCCGTTCATCCGCTGCTCCAGGCTTGGTTTCATATAGGTAATCTTTGCGTCTTCACCGCCGAACTCCAGCACGACGTCCGCTTCGGGTATGAACCGCTGCGTGGCCCGCGCGCCCGCGACGACTTCCTGTACAAAGGGCAGGCGAAGAAGGCGGGAAACCGTAAGGCCGCCCGACCCTGTGACCGCGGTGGCAACGGGAAGCTGACCGCATTCTTTTTTTGCCAGATCGAAAAGGTCGGTCAGCACGCCGCGCATATCCGAAAAATGCCGCATATATTCATTGAAGATGATTTGTTCGGTATCGTCTATAATTACAAGCTTAACCGTGGTTGAGCCTACATCCAAACCTAATTTGTATTTTTGCATACTTTCCTCCATTACAACCATCGTATAGTATAGCAAATCGTGTGAAAATATACAATATGTATAGGGGGGCGGGGTATGTTAAATGTTTGAAAATTCAGGGGCGACTGTTGCAAAGGAGCGCCCAAAAGGGTATGATTGGAAAAGAAAAGAGGCATAAAAATGGTATTGTTCTGGATATTGGCGGCTGCCGCCCTGGCTGTTGGCGCCGCGGCGCTTTATTTTTATTTCACCCGCGGAGAGCCGGCGGAAAACTGGCTGTCTGACTTTGCCTATGCGCACCGCGGCCTGCACGGAGGGGACGCGCCCGAAAATTCCATGCGGGCGTTTGAACTGGCGGCCCAAAAAGGGTTTGGGATAGAACTGGACGTGCACCTCTCCCGGGACGGGATCCCGGTGGTGATCCACGATGACAACTTAAAACGGATGACGGGAATCGACAAGGCGGCGGCCGAGCTGGATGCGGGCGAACTTTCCGCTCTTTCCCTGGCGGGCAGCGCGGAGGGGATCCCGGTCTTTGCGGATGTGCTGCGCAGGGTGGCCGGACGGGTGCCTCTGCTGGTGGAGATCAAAAACAGGGGCCGCGCGGGCGAACTGGAAGAAAAGGTCTGGGACCTTTTAAAAGCATACAAGGGCCTTTATGCCGTGCAGTCTTTTTCGCCTTATTCCATGGGGTGGTTTCGCAACCGCGCGCCGAATGTGCTTCGCGGTCAGCTTTCTTCCCGGTTTAAAGACATGGAAGAATCCCTGCCGGCCTACCAGATATTCGGGCTTACGCATCTGCTGACCAATTTTTTAGCCCGGCCCAATTTTATCAGCTATGAGATCGGTTCGTTACCCAGGGGCGTGGTAGTCCGCCTCCGGAAAAAGGGGATCACCGTGCTCGGATGGACGGTGCGAAGCGCAGAGCAGAAAATCAGGGCGGAAAAATACTGCGACGCCGTGATATTCGAAAATATCATTCCTTAAAAAAAACATTGAACAGACAAAAAAACCTTTCGGGTGTTTTTCTGCGATTCACATTTCCCGGCCTTTTTCCATAATATGAAGTATGTCCAAAAGATAAATTTTTTAGGAAAAAGAGAGAATAAATGGATTTGCTTCAGTATTTAAAACCCGAAATGGCGGTATTAATCCCCATCCTGTGCTTTTGGTGCAATCTGTTGAGACGGCAGGGCTGCAAACGGCACGCGGATGTGTTTTTTATTGTGTTCGCGCTTACGCTTTCCACGGGGTACGTGCTGACCACCAGCCGTTTAGAAGACTGTGGCGACTTCTGGCAGGCGGCCTGGCTGGGGGTGGGGCAGGGGTTTGCCTGCCTTGCGGCCTGTTCGCTGTCCTGCGGCAGGGAAACAGACCGACGCCGGACGCAGGGCATCCAACATGGGACCCGCCCGGAAGCGGTTAAGAACGCGCAGAAAAACAGCCTGAAAAAACAAAGGGGGCAGGAGGGGAAATCGCATCCTGCGTTAAAGACGAGAAATAAAAAACCGCGCTATCCGCGCGGCTGATGGGAATCAATCATATGCCGAAGGAAAGGCCCATGTCCTTGGCGGCGTCCACCATGGGAGAGGGAACGGGCACCGATTTCAGCTTGAAAGCCACATCCTTCAGTTCATTATAGGAGATTTCGGTTTTCTTCAAGGCCACAGTCACGCCGAAATGCCCGTCCGAAATCAGTTTGGCTGCCTGAACGCCGAACTGGGTGGACAGCACCCGGTCGTATGCGGAGGGAATGCCGCCGCGCTGGATATAGCCGGGCACCACCACCCGCGTTTCTATGCCGGTGGCCGTCTCTATATTATACGCCAGGCGCTGGGAAGCGGAAACGAAACCCTCTTCCGAACGTTGTTCTTTTATGGAACTGCGTTTCATGCCGGCTTCCTCAAAGTTGACCGCGCCTTCCGCAATAGCGACAATGGAAAACGCTTTGCCGTTCTGGGCCCGTTCGGCCACGCTTTGGATAACCTTTGAAATGTTGTAGGGAATCTCGGGAAGGAGGATAATGTCCGCGCCGCCCGCGATCCCGGCGTACAGCGTCAGCCAGCCCGCGCGGTTGCCCATCAGCTCCACCACCATCACCCGGCCGTGGCTGGCCGCGGTGGTATGCACCCGGTCGATCACATCCGTCGCGATGTCAACGGCGGTGTGAAAGCCGAAGGTTACGTCCGTTCCCCAGATGTCGTTGTCGATTGTTTTGGGAAGCCCGATGACATTCAGGCCCTCGCCCGAAAGCAGGTTCGCGGTCTTGTGTGTTCCGTTGCCGCCCAGCGTCAACAGACAGTCCAGCTTCAATTTTTTGTAGTATGCCTTCATATTGGCGATTTTGTCTATGTTGTCTTCTTCCACGACATGCATGTTTTTAAAGGGTGTGCGGCGGGTGCCAAGGATGGTGCCTCCAAGGGTGAGGATCCCGGAAAAATCAGACTGGTTCATCAGTTTGTGATCGCCGTGTATAAGCCCGTGAAAGCCGCTGGCGATTCCGATAATCTCCACATTATCGATCTGTCGGTACGCCGCTTTCGCAACCCCGCGTATGGCGGCGTTCAGCCCGGGGCAGTCGCCTCCGCTGGTCAGTATACCTATCCTGCGTGCCATATTCATCCTCCTTTGTCGTAATCCCCGATTCGTTCGGAACGCTGTCTTACGGCTGGATTTTACACCCTGCTGTTTCGCCGGAACCTTGAAAGAGCGCTGTTATTCCTTCGATTACGTTCCTTGCAGGTCATAAAACCAGATCGCTGGCCCGGCATTTCTCATTGAATCAGCGTTTACTTGAATAGTCTGTCCATCGGACGGCGGCGCTAAACACGTTTTTGCCCTTCGTTTCGCCAATAATGGTGAAACAGCCGTCCTCTTCCGTCATTATAAGTTCGATTTCCTGATCCATTGACGCCTCGGCAGAATAGTTGACGTCCAGCTCGCAGAGCATGTGCGAAGAAAGCCACTCGGTGGCGAAAAGGTCGCAGATCCAGTCTGCGTACCTTGCGTTGTTCATGTGGATGTTCATGTCCGTATCGCTGTAGCGAACCCGGCGGATCTCGGCGGTCCGCATGCCGCCCGGCTGCCGGATACGCAGGGGAGGCCGCGCGGGCGGCTGCAGGGAAAGATCGGCCTGATAGGGTATAGTTAAGGCAGAGGGGCGCATGAGTTTGCGTTTGCCGATATGGAACAGCACCCAATCGGACGACGCGCATCCAAGCTGTTCTCCGTTTGGATATTCAAACGAGAAATACCTGGGAAACACAAGGCGTTCCACCGGCCCGATCCAGGTGCTGACCTTGATCTCATCTTTGATCTTAGGGTAGTTTTTCATCTCAATGTGGAGCCGCACTGGCATCCATATTAAACCAGATTGACTCACCATCTTGTCATAGCCAAATCCCATTGCCGTGACATGATCTTCTGCAATTTCTTGCATGCATACCAATATTCCGGAAGGTTTCCATCTTCCGAGAAAATCCGATTCGAAAGCGCGAAGAATAATGTTTTTTGATATTTGTCCTATCATGTGTCCCCCATTACGGCCTAAAAAACGTATAAAATAATCTTGTGTCTATTGTAAATCCTTAGTGCGAAATTTGCAAATACAAAAGAAAGCGCTCCAAATCCCCGGGGATTTGGAGCGCTTTTAAAAAACGTCAAACGGTGATCAGCTTGTTCAAAAAGGCGCGGATACGTACTTCCCTGGGGTTAACCAGAAGCTCTCCGGGAGGTCCGGAGGCCAAAATACGCCCTTCGTCCATGAAGGAGACCTGACTGGCGACTTCCCTGGCGAAGCCCATTTCATGCGTTACGATGAGCATGGTCATGTGCTCGGCCGCCAGCTCCTTGATGACCGCTAGCACCTCGCCGGTCAGTTCGGGATCCAGTGCGGAGGTGGGTTCGTCAAAGCAGAGTATCTTGGGGGAGAGCGCAAGCGCCCGCGCGATGGCGACCCGCTGGGCCTGCCCGCCCGAAAGCTCGAAGGGGTAGTTTTTTTCTTTTTCCGCAAGGCCGACCTTGAAAAGCAGCTGCCTGGCTTTTTCTACGGCCTGTTCCCTTGGGATTCCCTGCGTGTGGATGGGGGAAAGGGTCAGGTTTTCCAGAACCGAAAGGTGTGGAAACAGGTTGAAATTCTGGAACACCATCCCGAGGTTGAGTCTCGCCCGCCGAAGTTCATCCTCTTTTAAATACACGCTTTCGCCGTCCCTGTTCTCCGCAAGGTAGGTGTCCAGCACACGGAGGCTGCCCGAATCCATGCGCTCCAGGCAGTTGATGCACCGAAGCAGGGTGGATTTACCGCTGCCCGAAGGCCCGATGATCGCAAGGATCTCGCCTTTTTCCAGGGAGAGGGACACGTCCTTTATTGCCTTGAAGGCGCCAAACGATTTGCATGCGTTTTTAACTTCCAGCACATTCATGCGATTTTTTTGCCCATCCTTTAAAATTTATAGTAATCCATTTTGTTTTCTGTTTTCTTGAGCGCCAGCGTGACCACCGCGGTGATGGCCAGGTAAAACAGCATGGCCACCGCGAAGGGCGCGATGTTGCCCACCCGCATGGCCGCCGAATTGGCATTCTTTGTGATGTCCGCGATCGCGATGATGCTGACCAGGGCGGTGTCCTTCACCAGGTTGATGACTTCGTTGCCGAGGGAGGGCATCACGATCTTGAACACCTGCGGGACCACGATCCTGCGCAGGGTGACCGATTTAGGCAGCCCCAGCACGGAAGCCGCTTCATACTGGCCTTGGCTGATGGACTGGATGCCGCCGCGAAAGATTTCGCTGAAATAGGCCGTATAGTTCAATACAAAGGATATGAGTGCGGAGATCTCGCGCGGGTATTTGATCTGCAAACCGAGATTTGTATTGACCATGTTGATGATCAGACCAACGCCGAAATACAAAAAAAGCACCTGAAGGATGAGGGGGGTGCCCCGCATCACATAGACATAGGTGTTGTACGCCCGGCGGGCGCCCACGTTTTTGGACAGGCTGATCTGCGATCCTATAAAACCGAGGGGGATGGATATCATCAGGGTGATGGCAAATAGCCAGAGGGTTGTTCCCAGCCCGGATACGATCTCACGGATCAGGCTTAAAAATACTTCCATGTTTTTTCTCCGAAATATGTTTTACCGTAAAAAAGGTGTGCCCGCGGTTGCGGGCACACCGGTTGCAAATGATTTACAGCGCTACGTTCCTGCCGAACCACTCCATGCTGATCTGCTCAAAGGTGCCGTCCTTTTTCATCTCGTCCAGCGCTTTTTGAACCGCGTCCGCAAAGGCCTGCTCGCCCTTTCGGAAACCGAGGCCGTACTGTTCGGGCGCGAGCGCTTCGTCCAGTATGCGGTAGGTGCCGGGTTCTTTGCTGGTGTAATAGTCGGCTACGATTGAGTCCACCGCCAGCGCGTCCACCTGGCCGTTTTTAAGATCTAAAAGCGCGGTCACGTTGTCTTTAAAGTCGATCTGGTTGATTTGGGACAGGAGGTCCTCCGAAGAAGCCAACGCACCCTGCGCGCTCGAGCCGTCCTGCACCGCAACGTCCTTGTCTTTGAGGTCGTCAAGTGTTTTTATGTGGCTGCTATCCAGCACAACCACGATCTGTTTGTTTTCCATATACGGCGCGCTCATCAGCATGGATTCCTGACGTTCGGGCGTAATGGTCATGCCGTTCCAGATGACGTCGATATTCTTGTTGTTGAGTTCCAGTTCTTTGGCCGCCCAGTCGATGGGCTGCAGTTTGAGTTCCACGCCCATACGGGAAGCGACTTCCTTCGCAAGGTCGACATCAAACCCGACGATGTTGCCGCTGTCGTCCTTGAAGCCCATGGGCGGAAAACTTGCGTCCAGGCCAAGTATAAAGCTGCCTTTGTCCTTGATGTAATCAAGGGACTTGTCCGCGGACCCGGACGTGGACGAACAGCCGGCCAGAACGGAAACCGCCAGCAGCGCCGCCAGCATAATTATAAGTGCTTTTTTCATAAATTTTTTCCTCCAAACAAAAATTGAATTGATGATAGAACCATTATAATTTAATCAATTAAATTAGTAAAGCATCAAATTCATATGTTTCGAAGTCGCGGACGATGCGGAGCATGGTCAGCCGGTTGCGGATATAGGAACATACCTTCAGCGTTTCCAGGCAGGTTTCGGCGGTCAGGCCGAGCTGCTTGTAATCGTAGTACCCGTCAAGTTCGGAAAGCCAGCCGGTCATCTGCTGCGACGAAGGGAGGGAATGGGCGATGGACTGAACCTTTTCCCAATTCTTTTCAAGCAGTGCGGGATCAAGCTCGTCTGTACAGGCCGGCGTGTTTTCGGCCGCGATGCGGTCTATCATATTTTTCGGATATTTGGAAAAATAGGATCGTACTTTATCGATATCGAATTTGTTTTTGATATTTTCCTTATAGATTTTTTGAAGTGAATCCGCGAAAACTGGATAGTATTTTGCCGCGATCACGGTGCCCACTCCTACTTTTTCACCGTGCAGCGCGTCCTGGTCAACGCCCGAGATGGGGATCACTTCCAGATAATGTGAGAAATGATGTTCAAAACTGCTGGCCGGTCGGGTGACCTTGGCCATCTGCATGGCCAGCCCGGAAATCAAAAGCCCTTCCACCAGTTTGCGCGTCCCTTCAATACCGCCTTTTTTGATGTCCGAAATCACCTGTGTGATATCCATGACCGCTTGGAGTTCAAAATCGGCGATATAGGGGCAGTAATACTCCCCGGAAACGAGATGGCCGATCTTCCAGTCCGCAATACTGATGAATTTGGAAAGCATGTCGCCCACCCCCGATGCGGCCAGCTTTTTGGGGGCGGCAGCGATGAGGGAGAGGTCGGCGACCACGGCGACGGGCGCGCGGGTCTCAATGGATACCTTTGTGCTGTCGAAGGTCATGGCGGCCGAACTGGATACGAATCCGTCCACGCTTGCAGCCGTCGGAGCTGCTATAAAAGGCAGGTTTGCCTCGAATGCCGCGTAACGGACGATGTCGCACACCACGCCTCCGCCGACCGCCAGCAGTATTTCCGGTGCGAACGTCCGTATGGCCGAAAGCATTTCATCCACCCTTGATTCGTCCGCATGGATATGATCACCTTTCAGAATATGGTTTTGGGCGCCGGGCAGATATTCGCTTATCTTTTGATGCGCCGCCCTCCAGGTATTTGCGTCGTAGACGGCAAGAATCCGGCCGGTAACCCCCAGTTTTTCAAGCAGGGCAGGGAGATACTGGTAAGCGTTCTCTTCGATCACGAAATCCTTGGTGGAAAGGGTGTGGTCCCGGCCGCATTCGCAGGTTTTCTTATGGAGCAGATCCTGTAGCATAAACAAAAATTCCTCTATAAATTGTTATATTTTAAAACAAACACATCATATCACAATTGCAAGGGGGATGGCAACTTGTTATAATGAGTTGAGCCAAAATACCGGAGGGTTGCAGTGGTCGATCATTTAGGGCTGGAATTTGTTAAAAAGCATGGGATGGAGTACAGGGACATCCAAATCGGTGAGTTGCTGGACACCTATCTTGAGGAAATGCAGCGGGGGCTGGATGGAGAAGGCGGTTCGCTTTTAATGCTGCCCTCCTATGTGAATACCGCCGGCAGTGTTCAGCGGGGCAGCCCGGTAGTGGCGGTGGACGCCGGAGGGACGAACCTTAGGATCGCGCTGATCGAATTTGACGTGTCGGGCGAATGTGTTTTTTTAAGCGAAATCAAAAAGCTGAAAATGCCGGGCGTTGGCGAAGATATTGATGCAGACGTGTTTTTTAACAGGCTGTCCGGATGGCTGCTGCCCTATATGAAACGGGCGTGCGAGGTCGCGGTCTCTTTTGCGTATCCGACCGAGATACTGCCCGACCTGGACGGGCGGATCGTACGAGTGGTGAAAGAGGTTTCCATATCGGGTATGGAAGGCCAGCTTTTGGGAAAACGCCTGGGGCGGGCGCTCGCAGACAAGGGTGCGCAGGCCTGCCGGGTGGTAGTGACCAACGACGCCGTCGCGAGCGCGCTGGCCGGGATGGCCGAAAAACCGGGCGAGGGGTATGGAAGTTTTATCGGCGTCATTCTGGGGACGGGAAACAACGGCTGTTATATCGAATCCAACAGGAAGATCGGTAAACTCGTTGGACTGCCGCCCAAAGGCACCATGATGATCAATACCGAAGGCGGCGGATACGCGCTTGCGCCCAGAACGGATTTGGATATTGCGTTTGACCGTACCACCAATGATCCGGGGTACCATATTTGCGAAAAAATGGTGAGCGGCGCCTACATCGGCCCCTTATGCGAGTTTTTGCTTAAAAAAGCGTCGGAGGAAGAGGTGTTCGGTCCGTATATGCAAAAGCTTCATCATGTCACCTCCGCGGATGCGGATAAATTTTTACGGGACGGGGATGGAAAGATTGCCGAATTCTGTCTTAAGCCCCGTGATGTTGAAAACGCGTATGCGATCGTGGAGAACACGGTCCTGCGTTCGGCCAGGCTGTGCGCCCTTCAAATGGCGGCCATGGCCGTAAAATCCCCGAAAAAGGATTCAAACCGCGTTTGCATCACAGCCGAGGGAAGCACCTATTACAGGATGTGCGGTCTTAAGGAGGAGGTGTTGCGGACGCTGCGTCCCTGCCTTCAGGCGCTCGGCCTGTCGGCAGACGTGCTGGAAGTGGAAAACGCCGTCCTAAAAGGATGCGCGATCGCGGGTTTGCTTAAATAATGGACGGCTGCGGTTGCCTTTCGGACGTTTTTTTAGTATAGTGGATGGTGATAACGCACATTGTTCTGGGGACAATTTGAAGTGTTATTGAGACCAACCGGGTGAGGAGGTGCATCGAATGGTTGTGTTAAATATAAGAGGCGAGGGCGACATAACGATCCGCCTAAACAAAAAGGCGGCGCCAAAAACCGTGGCGAACTTCGAAAAACTTGTTGAAGAAGGCTTTTACGACGGCCTAACGTTTCACCGGGTGATCCGTGGATTTATGATCCAGGGAGGGTGCCCCAAAGGAACGGGAACAGGAGGCCCCGGATATACCATCGAAGGCGAATTTGCCGCCAACGGATTTGAGAATCCTTTGGCCCATAAGCGTGGCGTGATCTCCATGGCGCGCAGCATGGATCCGAATTCGGCCGGATCGCAGTTCTTCATCATACATGCCGATTCGCCCCATCTGGACGGACAGTACGCAGCTTTCGGCAAGGTGGTTTCCGGTATGGAAGTGGTGGACGCCATTGCAAATTCAAAAACGGACTTTTCCGATAAACCCATTGTTCCGGTCGTGATTGAAAAAGCCTATGTCATTGAAAAAGAATAATTTTTAAGGCGCAGGTCTTAGCGCTTTTTATTACGGGGTCCCCGAAAAGTCGTGAGACTTTTTGGGGCGTGATTTTACGAAACAACGAGGATGAATATGGGAAAATTTAGTGGTAGAGAAAAGTTATTATTGGGCACTTTCTTTTCTGCATGGATTATTTATGCCATTTTTGCCAGCCTGTACGGTTCAGAAGCTTCCGTTATGATGAATTTCTTTGGCCTCAGCAGTACGGAGCAGGGTTTTTTGACCACCATCCAGTGCATCGGCGGTCTGGGCGTGGCATTAATGTGCGTATTCATTGGGGAAAGAATGAACAAACTCAGGATGATCGCCATTGGGATCGCGCTGCTTTTTGCGGGTAGCCTGGCTACCGCGTTCGGGGTAAATTACATACAGATCATACTGTTCGCCCTGATAGCCGGCATCGGATACACCTTTATGGATATCATGGAAAATGCGTCCGTAGTGGATATTTTTCCGAACCGGACCAAAACGGTGCTGCCCATGCTGCATATGAACTACGGGATTGGGGCGATGATCGGCCCGTTTTTTGCAACGGCGGTGGTGGATCCGAATACGCCTTCCAGCTTTGGCCGGCCCTTCTTGTTCGTCGCGGTTGCCAGTATGGTTGTCTTTGTTTTTCTCCTGATTGCTTCCCGGCGCATGGGGACTCAAAACAGGCAGCCGGCCGCGCCCAAAAAGGAAACGCAGAATCCGGGGTCGATATTCAAATATCCGTCCGCATGGGTGATGATAGCCGCGGGCGTGCTTTATTTTTCTTTCCAGCGGGGCATCATGACCTGGTACCCGTCTTATCTGTATGAAGACATCAGGACGACATTTGCTTTCTCCGGGCTGGCCACGACGCTGTTTTTCGTGGGATCGCTTGCCTGCCGCATCGTATCGCCCGCGCTGTTCAACCGCTTCAACATCCTTAAAATGACCATATTGATGACGGTTTTGTGCGCCGTCTGCATGGTGGCATCGATTGCGGTCGCGCCCGCGTTTATTACGCTGGCGGTCGCGCTGGCGATTGCCGCCGGCATCCTGCAGGGCGCCTTTGTCGCGGCTTTTGTTTTTCTAATCTGCGACATGTTCCCCGGCAAATCCGCAGCTGCGTCCGGTATGGTGATGATCGCCATCAATCTGGGCGGCATCACTTCGCCCTTGTGGATGGGATCGATGAAAGACCAGTTGGGCGGATACACCATCCCGCTGTATATCGTTACCCTCATGCTGGTGGGGAGTGCGGGGCTCATCGCGCTGGCGCACAGGATGAACAGAAAAAAGCGCGACGCGGCAAAACCGGCCGGGGAATGCTCCCAGACGTATTAAAAAAGGCAAATGATCAACTGAGCGGAGACAAAACCGATGTTTAACGGCAGAGAAAAGTTCTTATTGGCTTCCATTTTTTCTATTATGATCCTGTATGCGATCTTCGCGAGCCTGTACGGCTCCGAAGCGACGGTCATGATGGGCTTTTTTAAGATCGGGACCACCGAACAGGGATTTTTGACCACCCTGCAGTCCGCGGGAGGCCTTGCAATCTCCCTGCTTCTGCTGTTTTTTGGCGATAAGATGGGCAGGCTGAAGATGGTCGCTTTCGGAGTCGCCCTGCTTGCGGCCGGAAGCCTTCTGACCGCGCTCGGCGTTGAATACGTCCAGGTGCTGCTTTTTGCGCTGGTGGCCGGCGTGGGATACACGTTTATCGACATCATGTCCAATGCGGCAATTATGGATATCTTTCCGGGCCGGAAAAAGACGGCGCTTCCCATGATGCATATGACCTATGGGATCGGCGCGGTGATCGGACCGTTTTTTACCACCGCGATCGTGGATCCGCAGATTCTGTCCAGCTTTGGCCGGCCGTTTTTGACCGTTGGGATAGCGGGGTTCGCGGCGCTGGCCCTGTTTGCCGCCGCCTCGGGCAGAATAAAGGAAGAGGGCAGACCTAAAAAGCACGATCCGGCCATTGCGCAGGATAAGGGAGGGATATTCCGGTATCCCGCGGCATGGGTGATGCTGGCTGCCGGCATATTGTATTTTTCGTTCCAGCGGGGGCTTGTTTCCTGGTATCCGTCCTATATGATCGAAAGCGCGGGCGTCAGTTTCTGGTTTTCCGGCGTTGCGCTCACTTTGTTTTTTGTGGGAATGCTGGTTTTCCGCATTTCGTCTCCCTACTGGTTCAACAGGGTCGGCATACTGAAGATGTGCATAATGCTGACCGCCCTTTCGGGCGTGAGCATGCTGCTGTCCCTTGTGCTGGTGCCGGTCAGCGTTCCGGCTGCCATCGTGTTTGTCATACTGGGAGGCGCGCTGCAGGGCGTTTTCGGCCCGGCGTTCATTTATCTGATATGCGATCTGTTCCCGGGCAGGTCTGCTTCGGCATCCTCGGTGCTACTGATTGCGCTCAATCTGGGCGGCATCACCGCCCCGCTGTGGATGGGACGCATGGCCGAATCCATGGGGTTTACCGTTCCGCTGTATATCATTTTTTCCATGCTGGTGGGCAGCGCCGCGATGATCGCCCTGGCGCATAAGATCCATAAAAAGCGGGAAGCGCCGGTTCTGTGAAAAATTTCTGCTTAAAAATGAAAACAGCGTGTTGAGAACAACACGCCATTATTTCTAATCTGTTTATTTCACAAGTATTTTTTCGATCTCCGCAATGTACAGGGTATGATAGTCCTTGGCGGGATACCATTTTTTATCCGGTTCGTGGTCGATAAAGCAATCGGCTTTCATATCCTGCGCATACAGCTTTTTGCAGATCAGCACAGTCTGCGCCTGCTCAAAATAGGGTGTTTCTCCGTCCTTTAGCACGGTAAGGCCCATTTTGCTGATTTTGTCTTCGTCCCGTCCGGACACCGAGCCCATATAGCCCATCATCCGTTCATTGCCCTTAGCGAAGAAAGACAGGGAAAGACTGTCCGATTCGTCCACAAACTCCTTGGTGAAGCGCTGCGGGCGGATGACGACGTAAGCGACGTTTTTTCCCCACATTACGCCCATGCCGCCCCAGGCGGCTGTCATGGCGTTCACACTGCCGTCCTTTTTCCCGGCGCAGACCAGCATGCAGTCCGAGCCGATCATGGTAAACGGGTTCCCTTTGAAATCATCCGGGATCATTTGTCTGAATTCCGACATTTTATAAACCTCCATATTTGATCATTCATTGAATTTTTGGGTTTTTTAAAGGTGTGCATCCAGATAGGAACGCAGGCTGTTCGACCGCTTGATGCCCAGCTTTTTCCGTATGTTGATGCGGTGGTAATCCACCGTTTTCTGCGTGATGAAAAGCTTGCCCGCAATCTCTTTGCTTACGTTGCCTTCCTTTATTAGCGCGCATACCTGCAGTTCCCTTGGCGAGAGCGTGGCGATGGCGGAAGGGCGTTTTTTAGTGATCGGGTAGACAATCTCGTCGATGAGACCGTTTACCATGTTCACATCCTGCTCCCGAACGCTTTTTTTTAAGTAGTTGAGGGAAGGTTTAATGAATTTCTCCACGTTGCTGGTGATGGTGGCTTCCAGCTCCTCCCTGTATTGCTCGCGCTGCGCTAAAATCTGTATCAGCATTTCGTTCTGCTTTTCCATGGCCTCAAAGCGGTGCTCGAGTTCCTGAAGGTTGTATTCGATCCGACGCTGAAAGGTAATGTCCCTGATATACTCGATGACCAGTATCACATGGTGCTGCTGGTCTACCACCGGAACGGCGTAAAGCTGCTGCCAGCCCTGATTTTTGCCCCGGGCCGAATACTGCACTTTTTCCATCTGCGGTTTGCCTGTCTGAATGGCGCGCAGGGTAGGGCAGGCTGTGCAGGGTGATGTACGGTTGTGGTAAATCTCATAACATTTTTTCCCGACCGCCATATTTTCCCCCGTATACCAGTATTTCATGGATGTATTGATGTATTTGATCGTCAAATTCATATCCAGCACGCTCACGCCGTCCTGTATGCTTTCCAGTATGGTTTTAAAAAGCTGGCTGCTGGATAGGAACTGTTCTTCGCTTTTAACTGATATCGTTGTATTGATATCGGGTGTAAATACCCAGTCTGTTTGATTCTGCTTTTGGTCTTCCATTCGGCACCTCCTGAGTACCAGTATAATAAGGGATCGGATACATGTCAATCAAAACCCTAGTTTTAACCTGGGGTAAACTGGGGGTATGGTTGGGGTTGTCACTTGCACAATCATCTTTTATGATAAAACTATAAAAGTATGGATAAAATATATCCATTCAATTTTTAAAACAAAATAGGAGGTATTTTTTATGAGTGAAGAAGTGTTGTTTACACCTATAAAAATTGGAAACAAAGTGGCGCCCAACCGGCTTGCATGGAACGCCATGGAATGCTGCGATGCGGACGAGAACGGCAATCCGAGCGATAAGACGTATGAGCGGTATGAAAAACTGTTTGAGGGACAAGCAGGGCTCATCAATCTGGAGGCGATCACCATCCAGTACGACAGCCGCTCCAGGAAAAACCAGCTCTCCATCATGCCCAGAAATTTGGCAGCGCTGAAGAAGTTTGTTGAGCATTTGAAAAGCATCAACAAAAACAACGTATTCATTTTCCAGCTGACCCATTCGGGCGAAATCAGCCATCCCGGTTTTTCCGAACGCGTACGCGTAACCAAGGAGCCCCTGTACGGCTATGAGAATTCAAGGCAGCTTTCGGCTGAAGAAGTGGACGACATAATCGAAATGTTCGTACAATCGGCCAAAATTGCGCACGATGTTGGCGCGGACGGCGTTGACCTCAAGTTTTGCCACGGGTATATGGGTTCGCAGATCCTGCGTCCCTTCAACAAGGAAAACTGGAAATACGGCGGATCCTGGGAAAACAGAAGCCGCTTTCCGTTCACCATCACCGAAAGAGTGAAAAAGGAGATCAACGACCCGAACTTTGTAATCGGATCCAAGGTATCCATTTTCGAAGGATTTCCGGGCGGGCAGGGTTCGGCAGGGCCGGATACCGCGCTTATGGATCTTACCGAATCCATTGCCCTGATCAAAGGGCTGGAAGAGCGCGGCGCCAATTACATCTGGCAGTCCGCTGGATCGCCTTCCCATACGCTGGCGCTGTCCCAGACGGACAGGAAAATACCGGATCACGGCTATTTCCACTTCTATTTCCAGAAGGTCTGCCGTGACAACTTAAA
>Ga0351884_1108_pt1 | contig 24427 bp, 20 predicted proteins | sample BONcelFGM3001F15_FD_206773 | JGI IMG/M metagenome (GOLD analysis project Ga0351884, IMG submission 206773) | Enriched cells from coal bed in the Powder River Basin, Montana, United States - BONCAT cells FGM rep3 HSBNCT.FGM.300.1.F15 ...
CATTTACAAGTTTAAAGATTTTTGCGATAGTGGCAATAGTTATACTTGCTATCTTTTTAGGGCATGGCAGCGCCGGTAATTTTACACAATCTGTTGATATGAGTTCATCAACAAATGCATCGATATTTTTAGGATTTATTATGGCAATGTCCGGAGCATTCTGGGCATATGACGGCTGGATAAATGTTACCTACCTTGCCGGCGAAGTTAAGAATCCACAGAAAAATTTACCGAGGGCTCTCTTTTTTGCGGTTGTGATAGTGATGGCAGTATATATATTAGTAAATCTTGCCTACATTTATATCATTCCAGTTGACGAAATGGCAATGAAATACAAGCAGGCAGAACTGACCGGAGGATCATATCTGGTTGCAACGGATGTGGCAAGCAGTTTCTGGCAGGGAATGGGGGGAACAATAATAGCCGCCGCAATTATGCTTTCTACGTTTGGAGCAGTAAATGGTACGATAATGATGTCGGCGCGGGTTCATTTTGCAATGTCAAAGCAAGGATTGTTTTTCAAGGGACTCCAGAATGTTCATCCAAAATTCAATACCCCTGCAAACTCTCTTCTAATTCAGGGTGTTTGGGCATCGGTTATGGTATTCAGCGGTACTTTCGACCAGCTTACAGACATGATTATATTTGTCAGCTGGATATTTTACGGCACGGCTGCTTTTGGCGTCTTTATGCTGAGAAGACGCTGGCCCGATAGAAACAGGCCGTATAAGGTGTGGGGATATCCTGTAGTGCCGCTGCTATTTGTGTTTTTTTCTTTTGTCTATGTAGTCTTTACCTTGTATACGGATGTTACGAGTTTTGCCGAAGGCAGAAGCCCGCTTATCAATTCGATTATGGGCGTTTTATTAGTGGCTATCGGAATTCCCGGTTATTTGTATTGGAACAGAAAAAAGAAGAAAGCTTTGAAAGATTAAAATATTTTAATTTTTTGTTGCTTTTTACAGGATTTTTGAATAACTTGCTTACTGTGTGATGATAATTATGGTAAAAATTCAGTTCACATATCAATATATTAAAAAAATGGAGGACTTATGAGTCTGCTCAACCATGTAACTAATATTCTAACAAAACCGAAACAGGAATGGGAAGTCATTAAAAATGAACCCATGACTACATCTCAAATCTTTACCGGATATGTTGCAATATTAGCCCTTATTCCGGCTATAGCTAACTTTATTGGTTTATGCTTTATCGGAATCACTATTCCAGGTTTTATTGGTATTTCTTCGTTTACGTTTAAATTTTCTATCACCGAAGGTATTATTCAAGCGTTAGTGAGTTATGTGATGGCATTTGTAGGTGTTTATGCTGCTGCATATATCATCAATGCATTAGCAAAAAATTTCGATTCAACTCCGGATTTGAATAATGCCCTCAAATTGGTTGCATTTTCCTATACCCCTGTTTGGTTAGCCGGAATTTTCTCAATTTATCCAATGTTGGGTGTTTTGGGAATAGTCGGACTTTATGGATTGTATCTTCTCTATAGCGGTTTAGAGCCAATGATGAACACACCGCAGCCTAAAAAGATGGTTTATCTAGTTGTCTCAATTGTTGTGTTGATTGTAGTCTTTATCGTAGTTGGTATTGTCGTCAAAATTGCAACACCTACACCATCCTTTGAATCTCTGATGAATCAACAACAGTATAATTTCTAATAGATTTTTTTTCTCAATAAGCCCCTCCCTGTGAGGGGTTTTTTGTTATATACCATTTCAACAAAACTATTTTGGAATTACCTTATACATAGGTGGAGCTTTTAATTCGTTTTGGTATGCGCCAAAGCGGTGCGAAGTGCGGTATGGTGGAACACGAAATATTTGTTATATTGAAGGCTGTTTTTATATCACGAACTACTTGACACACCCCCTAACCGGGGTTGTCCAAAAAGTCATTTTCGGTGTCATTCCCGCGAAGGCGGGAATCTCACGCATTATGTTTTACAAACACTTACTAGATACCCGCCTGCGCGGGTATGACAATTTTTTACTTTTTAGACAGCCACGGGTCTATGACGTTTTTCAGAATCTGATAACCTTGAAAGGGTGACATTATAAAAATAGTTTTGCGCGATGGTAACACGTTATTTGTTTAACAAATATATTTTATTATTATTGATGCATCTATGCTTATTTATCTTGACACACCCCCTAACCCCCTCTTTTTAGAGGGGGAATAGTGTTGCAGTTTTTATTTGTCGTAGGGAATATAATAATAATGCAAAGTTTTCACCTTTCTCTTGTCATCCCGAGTGTCTCGAACTAGCCGCCGCTAGATAAATTAATGTTTCGGGATGTATCGAGGCGTTGTACTGAGCCTGGTAGAAGTGGATGCGGAAAGAGGGAGAGTATTCTGAGCCTACACAGAATATTTTATTTCTGCTTAACCATCTATTAGTTTTTTTCCTCTCTTAATCCCCCGACATTGGAAGAATAGTATTAGTACCCGGTTAGGTTACTATTCAGCGGTCAGTCATAGTTTTTATTATAAACTGCATCCTTCGATAAAGCTCAGGAACAAGATTAGCGATGTCTTGGTGGAAGACCGATTTAAAGCTTTGAAGTCGATACCTTTAGCAACGCTATGGTTCTTGAGCCAGTCTACCCATAGCCGTGTCGATGAACCGATAAAGTCGAAGTGGATTCCGGAATAAATGAAAACATAATATTGGTAACTCCTCAATCGCCCCCTCTAAAAAGAGGGGGACGGGGGGTGTGTCAAGAATATTATTATATCCACAGATGTTTTATTACCCGGTCTTCATTTCAAAGCAAATAGTAAAAAAAGTATGAAATTATAAGGTAATAATGTACTCCATTCTGGGTTATGAAATTGACTGTTCGGAAAGCACAATATAATATAATGAATACATCAATGCGTATCACGATTTACTAGACACACCCCCTAACCCCCTCTTTTTAGAGGGGGAATAGTGTCGATGTGTTGATTGGTTGAAGGGAAAATGAAGGTTACTATTCAGCGGTTAGGAATAGTAGATAATAAAACCGCAGCCTTTGCCAAAGCTCTGAGGCTGAATATTACCCGGTAAGGGCTGTAATATTTTTGATCTTGACTTTATAATATTATTATGTTAACTTAACAGTGTTATTATAATATAAGGATTACTGAGATGACAAGACCGGCAAACCCAGATTTAAAGATAAAAATAAAATCCCTTGCTGTTAGGGATATAGTTAAAAAGGGATGCGATAGTATCAGTATGCGGGATATTGCGCAGAAGGCGGGAATAACTCCAACCACTATTTACTATTACTATAAAAACAAGGTTGATCTCTTTGAGGAGATAAAAAGGGACGCCATGGATTCTATGGATGAATATATTATTTCCAGGATTTCGAAAAGCAATTCCTATGAAAAAAAACTGGATACGATTATGGAGGCTTTTATGGATTGGTCATTAGGAAATCCTGAATTGGCAAGAATGGTTTTCGATAAATTGCCTAATAGGATTGATAATACGCTTTACTCGAAATCATATTATAAAACAATCGAAATTATAGAAGAGGGAAAAAAATGCGGGGAGTTTAAGGTTAAAGATAGCGAATTAGATGTAACGGTTGGTACCGCTTCAATGTATGGATTGGCGCTGATACTGATTTCGAATGCGTATCATCCAAAATATAAAAACAGAATTAATGAAATGAAAAGAAGACTTATAAAAATGTTTATAACCCAGATTAAAAACAATTAAGGTATGGCAACAAATGGAAACAGGAAGACGTGAGTTTATATCGGTTGCAGCGCTCTCGCTTGCCGGTTTGGCGGTGGGATGTGCATCAGTGGCTCCGGTAACTTTTAAAGATATTTTACCTGAAAGAGGAAACGAAAAAATGAATGATTATATCGAAATGATAAAATATGCAGCTATGGCGCCATCGGGTCATAATACCCAGCCATGGATTTTCAAAATTTTTAATAATAAAATAATAATTACGCCGGATTTGAAAAGAAAATGCCCGGCTGTCGATCCTGAGGATAGGGAGCTGTATATCGGTTTAGGCTGCGCTCTGGAAAATCTTCTGACAGCGGGGGAATATTTAGGCTATAACTCTGTTACAGATATTGTACCAATTGGTAAGGAATCAGAAATTGTGATAACCCCGGAAAAAACCGGGATTTGCGGTAACGAACTTTTTCAGTATATCCCTATCAGGCAGTGCAGCAGATCTGAATACAGGAGTACAAAGATCAAGGAGAGCGACCTAACAGAATTGGAATCCGTAAAAATTGATGATTGTAACTATACCAGACTTATCAATTCACCGGAAGAAACGAGCGAAATTATTAAATTGGTAAAAGAGGGCAACGAACTCCAAATGGGAAACAGGGATTTTATGGATGAATTGATAAGTTGGATACGGTTTAATGACGACGAGATTATATTTCATCGGGATGGCCTGGCGGGAAAATGTACCGGTTCGCCATCAGTTCCCCGCTGGATGGGAAAATTATTTATGAACCTTTTTGTGGGAGCCGGATCACAAAACAGTAAGGACGAGAAAAATATTCTTAGTTCATCGGCAGTTGTTTTGTTCGCTTCCAAAGAAAATAACCAAAAGTCATGGATAAACATGGGCAGATTGTATCAAAGGTATGCATTAAGGCTCACAAAATTGGGAATAACCTCCGCTTTTATTAATCAGCCTTGCGAGTCGAAAAGCCTCAATCAACGATTAAATACTGTTTTTGGTCTTGGAACTGATTATCCGCAAATGTTGATAAGAATCGGCTATGGAGAGAGCATGCCCTATTCTGTCAGGAGAAATTTAAGTGATATGATGGAAGTGATATAAATAAAGAAGTCCAAAATCCGGTTGAATAAGAATTATGAGAGGGTGTGGAGGTTTTGGCAGAACCCAATATTTGAAAACTCAAATCGTCTTCAAATATTGGGTAATAATATAACCAAAATAGAACAAACACAAAAACGAAGTATTTACTTATTGTATATTGAAAGCTCTGACCAGAAAAAGACTTAAATCGGGAATATAGGTTACCAGCAATAATGTTATAATCATAATTCCAATAAAAGGTAATACTGCTTTATAAATCCTAATTACAGGTTTTTCAAATCTGAAGCTGGAAATAAATAAATTCATTCCAACAGGAGGAGTGAGATAGCCGATTTCGAGATTAAGAAGAAAAATAATTCCGAGATGTATAGGATCAATTCCGTAACTGACAGCAACCGGCGTTATGAGAGGCACAACTACCATGGTAGCCGAAAAAATATCCATCATCATTCCCACAACCAGAAGGAAAAGGTTTAACAACAAAAGAAAGACTATGGGACTGGAAACATAATATTGTATAAATTGAAATAGCTGCTGGGGTACTTCGGTAAAAATAAAATAATCCGTTAAGGCTAAAGCGCAGCCAAGGATAACAAGTATGGCTCCAACCAATATCATGCTTTCCTTTATTACACGAGGAACATCTTTGAATAGACTCAGATCACGGTAAACAAAAACTTCGACCACGAAAACATAAAACGCGGTAATTGCTGCCGCTTCGGTTGCGGTAAAGTATCCTAAATATATGCCAAAGACTACAACGAACGGTAAAGGGATTTCCCAAATAGATTCTCTTAATGCAGAAAGAATGCTTCTTCCTGAAAAAGGAATGCTTGCCATACCTGATTTCCTGGCTTTGAAAAAACCATATAAAGCCAGCATAACAATCAACAAAATTCCGGGAACAACGCCGGCAACAAAAAGCTTATTTATGCTGACTATCTGGAATGACGAATCAAAAGTCATTGCGCCGGTCTGCATTGATTGCTGGGCAATTAAAGCATATAGAATGATCGGAAGGCTGGGTGGAAATAATATACCAAGGCTTCCGCAGGTTGTCATTAAGCCCAGGGAATAATCCTCCGAATACTTTTCCTTTAACAACATTGGGAAGAGCAATCCGCCCAAGGCGACGATTGTAATTCCGCTGCCTCCGGTGAAGGCGGTAAATAGAGCGCAGGCAATAAGAGCAACCACAGATAAACCGCCCGGCATAACTCCGAACATTGCCTGTGATAAATTGAGCAGTCTCTTTGGAGCCTTACTTTCAGCCAAAATATATCCAGCAAAGGTAAAAAGAGGTATCGCCAAAAGCGCCGGAACATCAGCCATTCTGCTTAAACTGGCAATTACAACTCCTGCTTCCTGACCATCGCCTGCAAATGCCAAAAGGGCGATAGCCCCAATTATAACAAACAGGGGCTCGCCGAGCATTGCTAAAAATAAAATTATAAGTCCGATAATAATTATTTCCATTATGCTTTTCCTCCGGCTCCTAAAATTCCGGATTTCATTATAAGCTCGGTTTTTAAAACCGCTCTGATAATAAAATGGAATAACATTAAAAGGAATCCAATAGGTATAATGCTGAAGACGTATAATAGGGGAATAGATTCGAATACCAATGTATCGGGTGATAATCCGAATTCGAGAAACTGAACCGATGCCGTATAAAGATAATAACAAACTATTGCCGCAGCTAGGTTGGTTATTAATGATGCAAGATTCTTAATAGTAGGTGAAACGAATTTTGTCAATACTTCAATGCTTATGTGCCGCTCTTCTTTGGCGGCTATAGCCGCTCCTATGAAGCCGACCCAAACTACCAGATAGCGCAAAAACGTATCTGCCCATAGGAAGCCGGATGAAAAAACATTTCGAAGTACAACCTGGAGAAATGCAAGAAGAACCATTACGGCAAGCGAAAGAATAAGAAAAAACAATTCGACTTTTACAATATAGTTCTCGAGCGTCCGGATAACATTCATTGTTTTTTATTTCCTTTGAAGTTTAACATAATTTAATGCTCCGCCTGCGAAAACAATCTCTTTCTGACGCGGAGTTAAGGAGTAATTAAGGATAACAACTGAATTGTTGTTGAGATTTTTTGCTTTAAGAACGCCGCCCTCCATGATGATTTTTTTAACATCCTTTATTTCCAGTTCGTCACCCTGATTAATTAATTCGTAATCGGTGGGATTGGAAAATGTGAGGGGAAGTATGCCGAAATTTATAAGATTTGCCAAATGAATTCTGGCAAATGATTTTACTATTACTGCCTGTAAGCCGAGAAATTTCGGCGCTAAAGCAGCATGCTCACGCGATGATCCCTGTCCGTAATTATCTCCTCCAACTACCATACACTTACCGGCTTCTTTTGCTCTTTTCGGGAAATCGGTATCTATTCTTGAAAAAGTATATTCGCTGATTGCAGGTATATTGGATCTTAAGGGAAGCACCTTTGCTCCGGCGGGCATTATATGATCGGTGGTGATATTATCTCCAACCTTAAGAAGAACTTTTGAATTCAATGTATCCGGCATGATCTCAAATGCGGGCAGGGGTTTTATGTTTGGACCGCGGATGATTTTAATATTATCAACTTTCTTTGCGGGCGGAATGAGCATATTATCATTCACTACATATTTCCTGGGCTCTTTAATTGTAATAGGTTTGATTCCTAAACTAATGGGGTCTGTTATTATTCCGCTCAAGGCGCAAGCGGTACAAACTTCAGGGCTGGCAAGATAAACTTTGGCGTCTGATGTACCAGAGCGACCCTCAAAATTACGGTTAAAACTTCTTATCGATACAGATCCAGATGCGGGAGCCAATCCCATACCTATGCATGGACCGCAGGCGGATTCCAGTACGCGCGCCCCGGCAGAGATAATAGTTTCGAGAATCCCATCTTTTGCAATCATTTCATAAACCTGTTTTGAACCCGGAGTAAGCGTCATCGAAACGTTAGGATGAACATGCTTGCCCTTAAGCATAGCAGCCGCAATTGCCAGATCATGATAGGAAGAATTAGTGCATGAACCTATACAAACCTGCGCGACGGGAATACCTTCAATTTCTTTTACTGCAACAACGTTATCGGGACTGTGGGGCTGGGCGATTAATGGTTCCAGTTTGCTCAAATCGATTTCTATATGTTCATCAAAATCGGGCTTTGGATCTGAAACAAGCTTTTTCCATACCTTTGATCTTCCCTGCGCGGATAGATAGCTCTTTGTAGCTTCATCGCTTGGGAAGATGGAAGTTGTTGCGCCCAACTCAGCGCCCATATTTGTAATGGTGAATCTATCATGAATTGAAAGAGATTTTACACCCTGACCATAATATTCTATTATTTTACCAACACCGCCCTTAACGGTAAGACGTCGAAGCATTTCGAGAATTACATCTTTGCCGGTAACCCAATTCCTGAGCTTTCCGATTAGATGAACGCCAAGTATTTTAGGCATAGTCATAAAAAAGGGTTCGCCGCCCATTGCAAGCGCAATATCCAGACCCCCGGCGCCGATAGCCAACATTCCAAGACCGCCGCATGTGGGGGTATGGCTGTCAGATCCGAGTAAAGTTAAGCCGGGTTCACCAAATCGTTCACGATGTACCTGATGGCAGATTCCATTTCCGGGTCTGCTGAAATAGACGCCGAATTTGGCGGCAGAAGATTGCAGATATCTGTGGTCGTCGGCATTTTCGAAGCCTGTCTGCAGCATGTTATGATCAACATAACTGACCGATACCTTCGTTTTTACTTTCGGCATCTCGAGGCTTTCAAACTGCAAATACGCCATCGTGCCGGTTGCATCCTGTGTTAAGGTCTGATCGATTTTTAAACCGATTTCTTCTCCCGGTTTCATTTGACCGGATACCAAGTGTTTCTTAATAATCTTCCTTGAGAGGCATGATCCCATAGCTATCTCCCTTGTCAATTTAATTTTTTAAAAGTAATATTTTTTTTGTTAATATGATATGCTTTTTTTTGACTATTCTGAAATAATGCAAATGATGCTCTGAAATAATTGGCATAGGACAAAAATTCATTATTTGTTATATTAATTTTTATGAGCATGGGGAAGATATGTTTTTCTCCCCCCATGCTTCAATAATTATCAATCAATATTATGAACAGTTCTTCTCAACCACTCGGTTGTGAAGGATTTTGGTCTGGTGATAGGGAGCATCATGGCTCTATTGTAGATTGTTTGGGCTAACATACCCATAATCCTTGATACTCCGAACATAACCGTATAGTAATCAAATTCCTTGATTCCATAATGGTAGAGCAGAGATCCGGATACGGCGTCAACATTTGGCCAGGGGTCCTTTGCCTTGCCTTGCTCGGTGAGAACCTGAGGTACGATTTCAAATACTTTCTGTACCACTCTGAAAATGTCATCATTAGGCAAATTGTTTTTTCCAAAATTATAGAGAGCGGTAAACCTTGGATCGGTTACTCTTAAAACTGCGTGTCCATAACCGGGTATAACCTGTCCGCTTTTCAAGGTATCCCAAGCAAATTTTCTCAATACATCATCCGAAGGAACACCGTCAAATCTTTCATAGACCTGTAAGATCCACTTTAAACACTCCTGATTTGCCAATCCATGCAGCGGACCGGCTAAGCCGTTTAAACCTGCCGAAACAGCAAGATATGGATCCGATAAAGCGGAAGAAACAACTGAAGAGGTAAATGCGCTTACATTTCCGCTCTCGTGATCGCAATGGAGAACCAGGTATAATCGGATGAGATCTTTAAAATCATCGTTTGGATCATCAATTCCGAGCATATTTGCATAGTTTCCAGCCCAATCAAGATTGGGATCAAAAAATATTCTATCGCCTTTATTATACCGCAATCTATAAATATACGCGGCTATGGATGGAGTTTTAGCCATGATATTCAAAGCATCTTCAACGGTTGGCTCCCAGAAGGAATCCTTCTTTAAGCCCTCTGAATACTCTTTATAAAAAGCAGATTCCTTCTGCATAGAAAGAATAGCCGTACTTAGCATGGTCATAGGATGGGAATCCTTCGGCATGGCTTTTAAAATATCCCAAACATAACCGGGAACCTCGCTTCGTTTTGCAAGTTCATTTTTAAATTCGTCAATACCCTCTTTATCAGGTTTTTCGCTGCTTGCCAGAAGGAAAAATATTTCCTCCGGGAATTTATCGGTAAGATGCCTTATTGGGATTTCTCTCACGATAAGGCCCTTATCCAGCTCAACCGACGAGGTATCGCATAAAAGACAGTTTATACCGCGTAAGCCTCCCAAGGCCTGCTCAACCGTTACATGTGATATAACAGTATCACCATGTTCTTTAACAAGATTTTTCAGGATATTTCTTTTGATGGGAATAAGTTCTGACAGGCGTTCTTTAAATGTAGCCATAACCGGGCTCCTTTTAATTATATTTTAATGAATTAAATTCTACCGGGGAATATCAGATCAATACCTATGATTTAATGTAATACATTTTTCCCCGCTTGTCAATATTTTTCAGCATGAACCGAAAAGATATATCGAGCACTGTATAATGAATACTATTTTTTCACTATATTTATACCGGCGTTTTCATATTTTACTTGCTTATTTATTTCTCTCTGCATATATTTATTACATAAACTAAAGACAAATAATGAAAACACTGAACAATTTTTTTAAAGGCGTCAGATATCCTGTCAGGGGAATTCTGTTCATATTTTCGAATCCCGAGATATCGAAAATAATAACCATTCAATTTCTATTAAATACTATAACATTTATTTTAGTATTAAGTTCCTCATTCTATATTCTTATTAGATGGCTCAATAGCCTGATAAGTTACAAAACTTTTTGGTATGAGCACCTTTTTTATTATTTTGCTCTTATTACCGGAATAGGCTTGGTAGTTCTGTTCTCGGTCATCCTCTCCGGGGTTTTAAGCGGTCTTATCGGCGGCGGTTTGAACAGCAGACTTTCTGAAAAAGCGGAGGAGATATATAAAAAGAAAAAACCGGCTCAACTTATTGGTTTTTTTGAGGGAATTGTGAGAGATATTGGTTACGAGCTGAAAAATATTGCTTTAATAATAATTATGTTTTTAATTCTAACCCTTATTAATTTAATTCCCATAGTTGGATTTTTAATCTTTTCGATCTGCGCTTTTTGTTTTTCATTATACGCGATTTCTTTCAAATATTGGGATTATGCAATGGAATCCCGCAAATTCAGTTTTTCGCAAAAGCTGAAACTGGTCTGGAAATCCGGCGGTTTTTTTGCCGGATTTGGATTAACTTCTTTGCTTTTATTCATGATTCCTATTGTCAACTTTCTTGTTCCGGCTGTTTGTATAATTGCGGGAACTTTACTCTTCCTGGATGAGTTTGATAAATAATTGATTAACCTTTTCGGCAGATATTTTTGTTGTGATATTTACTGCTTTCTATAGATAATAAATATAGAAACTCCTGAATCGAAATCCATTTTAGTGAATCTAATATAAATATAAATATACAGGAAGAGAAGATATGCCAACTTACAAAAAGCTAATCCCGCCATCAAGGGGTTCAAAAATCAGCCTCGCCAACGGAAAACTAAACGTACCGGATGATCCTATCATTCCCTTCATCGAAGGAGATGGTACAGGACCGGATATTTGGAGAGCCTCAAAAAGGATAATGGATGCCGCTATTCAGAAAGCGTATAACGGCAAGAAAGAAATAGTCTGGTTTGAGGTTTATGCCGGCGAGAAAGCCAATAGGTTCTACAACGAGGAGATTTGGCTGCCGGATGATACCTTAGACGCCATTAAAGAGTATACAGTTTCAATTAAAGGTCCCCTTACAACCCCGGTTGGCGGCGGGTTCAGGTCAATTAATGTGTCGCTTAGACAACTTCTTGACCTCTATGTTTGCCTAAGACCGGTAAGATATTTTCAGGGTGTTCCGTCTCCGGTTAAGCATCCCGAATATGTTGATATGGTGGTATTCAGGGAGAATACGGAAGATATTTATGCCGGAATAGAATGGAAAGCGGGAACCGAAGAAGCAAAAAAAGTAATAGCTTTTCTTGAAGGAGAAATGGGTGTAACGAAAATCAGATTTCCCAAAACATCCGGAATCGGAATTAAACCGATATCGGAAGAGGGGACTTCCCGTCTCGTTGAAGCGGCAATACAGTATGCAATCAGGCATAAAAGAAAATCGGTTACATTGGTTCATAAAGGAAATATTATGAAATATACCGAAGGCGCTTTCCGGGAATGGGGATACAAGGTTGCCAAAGAAAAATTTCCAAATGAGACAATTTCATGGGATGAGTGCAACGGAAATCCGCCTGAAGGAAAAATTCTTATAAAGGATGTAATCGCAGATGCTTTCCTGCAGCAGATATTGACGCGCCCTAAAGAGTATGACGTAATCGCGACACCTAATTTAAACGGGGACTATATTTCAGATGCCCTGGCAGCTACAGTCGGAGGAATAGGAATAGCCCCCGGAGCAAATATAAATTATCAGAATGGTTATGCCGTATTTGAAGCAACTCACGGAACCGCTCCTAAGTATGCGGATATGGATAAGGTTAATCCCGGATCGGTAACATTAAGCGGAGAGCTGATGCTCAGATATCTGGGGTGGGATGAGGCTGCGGATTTAATAGTCAAAGGAATAGAGGGCGCAATAAAAAATAAAAAAGTAACCTATGATTTTGCAAGACTCATGGAAGGAGCAACGGAAGTAAAATGCTCCGGCTTTGCAGAAGAAGTTGTGAAGAACATGTAGTATTTTGAAAATTATTTTATCGCAAAACCATTTAGATTTGCGATTAACAAACAGATACCAAAGTTTAATTGATAAATTCCGGTGAATAAGCCCTTTTTTAGGATTTATTCTCCGGCTTTATCATGTTTTGCGTTATTTTTGTCAAAAAAGTAATTCAAAGTTTCCTACGGATGTTTATTGACATTTAGAAAATCTTTATTTATATTTGTATACTTGAAATAAATTATACGTAACACAAAAAGGAGAAGCGTTTATGTCACTTGATGCTCTTGGAATGGTCGAAACGAAAGGTCTCATTGGCTCAATCGAAGCAGCTGATGCGATGGTTAAGGCGGCAAAAGTTGAGTTGATAGGAAAGGAAGCAGTTGGTGGTGGTTTAGTAACAGTAATGGTTCGCGGCGATGTTGGCGCAGTTAAAGCAGCAACAGATGCCGGCGCAGCGGCAGCGCAGCGCGTTGGTGAGTTGGTTTCGGTTCATGTAATTCCAAGACCACATGCCGATGTTGAACTTATTCTTCCAAAAAGAACCAAGTAGTTTAATAGGTTATCCGGTAACTTCAGACTATGAGCAGTAAGGAAAACAGAAACTTCGCTCTGGGAATGATAGAGACGAGAGGACTTATTGGAGCGATTGAAGCCGCCGATGCCGCTTGCAAAGCCGCGAAGGTTATGCTAATCGGTAAAGAGAAAGTAAAAGGCGGTTTGATAAATATAAAAATTGTTGGAGAGGTTGCTGCGGTTCGTTCTGCTATAGATGCGGGAGCAGCAGCCGCTCAAAAAGTTGGAGAACTACTCGGCACCCATGTAATTCCTAATCCAGCCGATGAGCTTGATATTTTAATCTATCCTGAACCGGGGAAAAGATTTAAAGAACCGGATTCTGCAAATAATACCGGCAAGATTACCCATCAGCCGGTTATAAAAGAAGATATTGAATCAGACTCCAAAACCGAACTTTTTGATTCGGAGGAAGAAGTAGAACAAGTATCTCTGGACTATTCCTCTTTTGAGGGCGATGACAACGAACTTCTTTCTAAGCTTGAAGAAATGACGGTTCATGAACTTAGAAGAATGGCGCGAGGTTTTGAAGGTCTATCAATTGCGGGTAGAGAAATCTCAAAAGCTAACAAAGAAAAGCTCATTTACGAGATAATGGAATCTCACCGCAAGAAATAAATAATTTTATAATCTTCCTTTATTTCCATTATGAAAAAAAGCCAAAGATGGCATATCTTCGTTTTTTCCCTCTTTTTCTCATTCCTTTTATGGGTTTCCGTAAATCTGGGTGGTAAATACCAGTCTTTTATCAATGTGAAAGTAGAAGCTGTCAATCTGCCTGAAGGAAAAGCTCTTCTTGAACCTCTTCCCGATGAACTTAAAATAAAATTTTATGGATCAGGATGGCAGCTGGCCTCAATGTTTTTTAATCCAAACCTAAAATGCGAACTTGATCTTTCATTATTGAAGAATAAAAATGTAATTCCCCTAAAAACTGATTTTCCCAGAATGGTTAAGATGCCGGTTGGTGTGCAGCCGATAGAAATTTTCCCGGAATCGCTATTTGTGTTGCTGGATAATTATGTAGAAAAAAGGGTGCCAATTAAACCCGAAATTAAGGTAAGCTGCATTAATGGCTATGGCGTAGTCGGTGATATAGAAATGAGTCCGGCTTCGCTAAAAATATCGGGACCGCAAAGCGTTCTGGCGAATATTGAATATTGGAAAACAGCTTTCAATGAATACAAGGAAGTTAAGGAGCGTATTGCAACTATCATTCCTCTATCTGATACTTTAAAAGGAATAGTTGGTCTATCTAACGAAATGATAGGTATCAATATTGAGGTTCAAATGACCGCCGAACAGGAATATAAAAATATTCCGATAACTTTAAAAGATTTTCCGGAAGGCCATTCCGTTACAATTTTACCCTCAAGGGTAGATGTATTAGTAAGAAGCGGAGTGGATAAATTAGCTGCTTTTGATAAAAACCGCCTGAAAATTATTATAAGCTATGAACAGATTCAACGGGATACTTTGGGTTTTCTTGTGCCGGATATCAGCATTCCGAAGGGTCTAAAAGTAATACGCATTACGCCTAATAAATTCGAATATGTGATCAGAAAATAATTTTGCCTGTGAAGTTGTTATTTTTATCAATTCCCTTCTTTTAGCGATTTCTCATACTCTGCTTTATATGCAAGAATTGACTTAAAAATTGATTCAGCCAATTTTTGTTGACCGCTTGATGAATATAAAAAGGATTCATCTTTTTTATTGCTCAGGTAACCGCATTCAACAAGGACGCTTGGCATAGAGGCTCCAACCAAAACATAAAAACCAGCCTGAAGCACACCGTTATTTTTAAGCGGTAAATTTTTTTCAACATTGCCGCATAGTTTTTCTGCCAGGGTTTCACTGAATTTAACATAGGCATTCTGCGCCATTGCCGTCAGGATAAAATTTTCATCGCTAAGATGTTTATATCTTTCCTTGTAGCCCTCTTCGTATTTTATAACTGAGTTCTCCAGCTCTGCTACCGCAATTGCTTCTTCCGTTCTGCCGGGACGGAGAATATAAGCTTCGAATCCGTTGATCTTAGGATTTCGTGTGGGGTTGGAATTACAATGGAGGCTGATGAAAAGATTGCCTTTTTTTTCGTTGGCTATTTGACCACGCTTGTAAATAGGAATGAAGGTATCATCCTTACGGGTATAGTGAACTTTTATATCTGTTCTCTTTTCTATTAGTTTGCCAAGCTTTAGAGCGAGATTTAAAACAATATGTTTTTCGTATTTTTTAGTGATGCCTATACAGCCCGGATCTTTACCGCCGTGACCCGGATCTATGATAATATTGTTCAGTTCCCACTTTTTTCTTTTTCTATCAAGATTATTTTCCAATGTTTTTTTTCGGCGTTCGGACTTAAAGAGACTATCGACATTAAATTTCTTAAAGAGCAGAACAAACAATTCCTTGTTTCTTTCGGAATAAAAAACATCGGCGCTTTCTATCTCCTGATTTAAAAATAATTTTAATTCCGAAGAAGAAGGGTGATTTTTAAATAACACTTTTTCGATAATTTCATTATCGTTTGCTCTTTCTGTTATTTTCAGATTAAGATCGCCGGACATGAATTTTATGACAATTAAATTTTCGTCTCTATGGTACTTATGGCTTATTTTGTAATTCTGTTTCAATGGAATTTTAATAGTATATCCGTTTGCCTTTTTGGAAATTGCCAAAGAGCTGCCGGTTAACAATTTTTTTGGTATAGGCGGATTGGCCGGCGCAGGAATGGATAGGGTATTAGTCTTTGAATTATAATCAAGCGATATGCCCGAAAGGCGGTTGTAAAGTTTAGTCAGGTTGTCAATCGGAAAATACAACTCCTCCTCCTGCATTAACACAAGCGCGTTCATCTGAATAACAGAGCTTTTACCGCTTTTGTTCTCTTTTATGTGGATGAAAGGAGACCCGGATTCAAGACGCAATGCGCCCTTAGAAAGAAGCATTTCGATTCTCTCTCCGGATTTCAAAGCCGAATGCTTGACCGAAAGCAAATTAACAAAATCATTGACTGAAATATAAACTTCATTACCTTTAGAAAAAGATTTAGCTGTATAAAGAGTACGGGGATTTTTTTTGAAGGATACCTTAATATCATCAGAAAAAACATTACAAGATATAACGCACAAGAAAAACGTTAATATGAGTGTTCTAAAAATTTTATCAGTCATAATTAATTGTTATTTTCTATAATATAAAGAAGTTGGAAGGTAATTTCAATATAAATATTTTGCGCGCCTTCTTAAGAATTGCGCTGGTGATAGGCGGATTGAAGCGCTCAAAAATAATAGCCGAAGCAATTATCAGGGTAGGACGGTATAGATTGCCCTGTCAGAGAGTAGGTTGTTTTGGCAATTATGCAAATTGTTGCATCAGGAATTGATTATTTGTCCGCCCCCAATCTATATTGCTTTGGGGTACGCTTCACTATAAAGATCTTCCTGTATAAAGAGCTGCGATCCATTACTTACCAAATTTTATTTAACATCAAACTTTACTAGTGAGGTTAAATATAGAGCCCACGAGAAATTAAAAGGAAACAAATGAACCTAAAATGATACTTTCCGAACTTTATTATTTAGTTTAGAAATTTTGGTTACTAGTAATATCAGGAAAACGATTACTATGGATAGGATTAACGGATACTTATTTATACCGAATGTTTTAGAAATCATACCCATAAAAAGATTAAAAGTTACGCTGCCGGATAAAGCGAATAAAAAAGCTATTCCAAGAGCAGTGCCTGAAAGATCGGAATATTTCTCCGAAATGAAGGCTAACATTATCGGGAAAATAGAAGCGAAACCAATACCCACAAGAAAAATACCAATTAGAAGAAATAAATATTCTGCTGAAAACCAAAGCACGAAAACACCGGATAATGAGATACACAAACTTATCAATAGGATTGTTACCGGCTTGGATTTTCTAAGAAGTATTCTGAATGAAAGTCTGACTATAATTATCCCGATGGCATAAAAGGACAAAACATATATTAGATTGCTCATTTCCAAAACATATTTATTCTGAATATATTGAAGTGTCCAATTATTAATTATTACTTCTATACCGCTCTGTAGGAAAAGGAAAAATGAAAAAAACAGGAGCGGCGTTTCCTTCAGTAATGTTAATACTTTTTTCCATGGTAAACCATGCGGCTGCTTGGGTTTGGGAAAAGTTATCTGCATGTAAAATAATATTGATAGGAGTATAACAATGCCAAAATAAAAAAATATTCTCTCAAAAGTTATATAATTATGTAAAAATCCGGTTGCAAACGGCATACAGAGGGCTCCCATGCCGTAGAATGCATGAAGCAAACTCAAGTTTGCTCCCTTCTCTTCCTGGCTGATATCTGCTACAAGGGCAGTAGTGGATCCATTTATAATTCCGCCGCCTATGCCAAGAAGTATAAATGCAATATATATCAATAATAGAGAATCTCCGGCAGCGATGAGTTCAAAACCTGATACAATGATGAGAGTACTTATTATTGTCAGGAGTTTGTATCCATACCTATCCACAATGGGTCCAAAAACAATGGAACCCATCAGGATTCCAAAAGATAATACCGCTGAAAGTGAACCCATTGATAAATCATCAAGTAGAAACCGGTTTTTTAAATATACGCTTAATGTACCAAACGAAACGAAAACATTACCGGCAATAAACAATCCAAGACAAGCCGAAACAAAGGATTTATTTTTAAAAATCATCACTAACTCTTCAATATAAAAATATCAGCAAAAATAAAGAAAAATAAGCAAGATATCAACAAAATAAATTGAATTTTCATAATAAATTTAAATTATCTCTCTCTAATTTAGATACTTTATCCTTTCATATTCATGTAGAAAGATTAAAACAGGGGATGTTGCTCTGGTAATACTTAGAAACATAAATTGGGTCGTTTTTAATCCACCCATTACTATCTTGAAAGATGCTTAAAAAATAATTAATTTAGTAGAAAATGGAGAACAATGGATAAAATAAATCTAAAGGGACTTAATGCGGAAGATACGGCTATCATTTTGCAGAAATATGATATCCCTTCCTTTCGCGCAAAGCAATTATTCCAGTGGATATACCGTAAAAATATTGCTGATTTTGATCTCATGACTAATCTTTCGAAAGAGCTGAGGCTTTTATTGAAAGAGCGCTTTTGTATTGAAAATATTGCCATCGAGAAAAAATCCGTTTCAATTGATGGAACCATAAAGTATTTGTTTAATCTTCCGGATAATGGTAAAATCGAAAGCGTTCTTCTTCCTCCTTTATCCGTTAACAGGCTGGAAGAATCAGCTGCTGATGATGAGCCTTTGAACAGGCTTACCATTTGTGTATCCACGCAGGTAGGATGCCCTTTGGGCTGTGAGTTCTGTGCAACGGGTTATATGAAGTACAAACGGAATCTTTCGGTTTTCGAGATAGTAGATCAGATTTTACAGGTTCAGAAGGATAGCGGAAAGGAAATTACAAACGTTGTATTTATGGGAATGGGTGAACCGCTTTTAAATTATAATAATCTTATAAAGGCAATAGATATTCTGTGCCATGTTGAAGGGCTAAAAATATCAAATAAGCACATCACGGTTTCGACTTCCGGAATTATTCCGGAAATAATCAAAATTGCAGATGAGCATAAAAAGTTTAAGCTGGCGGTTTCTCTTCATTCATTGGATGAGGACATTCGTTCAAAAATCATGCCTATTAATAACAAATATAAACTGACAGAATTAATTGAAAGCGTTAGGTATTACTACAGAAAAACAAAGTTAAAGATTACTTTTGAATATATTCTTTTTGATGGTTTAAATGACAGGGAAGAGGATATAAGAAAAATAATAAAACTTTCGAGATCAATGCCCTGCAAATTTAATATAATAAGGTTTCACGAATCCGAAATATTCAGTCTTGATTTAAAGGGTAGTCCGCGGTTTAAAGAATTTGTAGATAGATTGAGAAATGAAAAAGTAACCGTTATGGTCAGGAATAGCAGCGGCGAAGATATTGCGGCTGCCTGCGGACAGTTAGCGGTAAAAAGTAACGGTTAATTTATTCTTTTTATAACAACCAATGTTTTATCGTCTGAGTAAGCGGGATTTTTACTAAATTCCAACACATCCTGTAAAACGCTGGCGCATATTTCCTTTGCCGAAAGATCCTTGTATTTAACCAGTGTCTCGGCTAACCTTATTTCCGTGTATTGGTCGTAATCCGAATTCATCGCTTCGGAAATTCCATCTGTATACAATAATAGAACATCCCCTTTTTTCATATTTATATTTTCTACCTGGTAGGTCTGATTAGGGGAGAGACCAATAGCGGGACCGGTAACCGGCAGTAATTCGGTTTTATTTTCCGATGAGTTATAGAAAACGGGATTATTATGTCCCGCATTAGCAAACACACAAAGTCCATTGCTGTTATTTAAGAAATCCGCGAAAAATAACGTTACAAACCTATCGTAAGGAAAAGTGCGATTAACAAGGTTGTTTATTTTTCTTAACAAGCTTGCTATTTTAATCTGGAAACTCATACCCATACGGATAGCTCCTGAAACATAAAGAGCCTGTATGGCAGCTGACATGCCTTTACTTGCAGCGTCGCCGATTACTACACTTACTCTATCCATTTCTTCGCTGGACTCGATGTAATCGAAAAAGTCACCGCCGACAACCTGCTCCGGAAGACTGACTCCGTACATTTCATAGTTACCAAATTTATACTCATGCTCCGGAAGAATAGATTCCTGGATTTCACGCGCCTGGCTAAGGTCTCTTTCCAAACGCTTGGTTTTTTCTTCGGCTTTTGTTCTGCGCAGAACGGAAGTAACGGCGCTTCCTATAATGCTCAACTGGTAATTAACATTGTGGCCGTTGCGCTCATCGGAATTGAAAGCCAAAAGGTATTCATAAAGATAAAACTCTTTGTTTCTTACCTTCGTTCCCACTCCGGTAAGGGAATATTTTAAGATTCCCTTTTTACGCAAATACTTGTTGGATTCCTCGGCTGTCAATGTTTTAAACTTACCTACCTGCGCGAAGATAGGGTAATCGTCAATTTTAATTGTGTAGTTGTCGGTAATTTTTTCGATATCGCCGGTTTGATAAATTATATTGTAAGACTTGTTGTTTGACTTCAACTTCCAAATTCTGCCGCCCGAAAAATGGAAATCTTTGCTCAGAACAATCTGATCAACAACATGTATCAAAAGTTCCTCAATCGATTCGTATTTTTTCGAAGCGATGTTTTCAATTGTTTTGTATAATTGACGCTGATTCATAAGTTTATTTCTTTCGATTTATAATACAGCTTTTAATCTTTTAATACATTCGTCTTTTCCAAATACATCGGCTATTAATGGCATCTCAGGACCATGCATTTCACCGGTTAAGGCAATTCTGACAGGCATAAAAAGATCTTTTCCCTTTACTCCGGTTTGTTCCTGTACCTTTTTGATTATACCCTTAAAGTTTTCTTTGCCGATAGATGACTCCGAATTCATTATTTCCAGTAATGAAAGATATACCTTTTTTGATGTCTCGGTTTTGGTCAGGTCTTCAGCTTCCTGGTTTTCAAATACAACCGATGGTCTGAAAAATATATCAACATAGTTTGTAACCTCGGCAACAAAGTTAAGATGAGTTCTGACAGCAATAATAATTTTTAATGTCTTGTCATAATCCGAGGTATCGTAATTTTTTTCCTTCAGGAAAGGGATGCAGAGCCCGGTAAGGTCTCTATTGGAAAGCTCTTTCAGGTAGTGGGCATTCATCCAGTTCAGTTTGCTTATATCAAAAACCGCTCCTGCTTTTTGAACTCTTTCGATTGAAAACGAATCAATAAGTTCTTTTAGGGTAAACGACTCCTTCTCTGAGCCCGGATTCCAGCCAAGAAGAGCTACAAAATTTATGATCGCTTCCGGCAGATAGCCTTTCGCAAGGTAATCTTCGACGGCGACATCACCCTGCCGTTTGCTCAGTTTCGTCCTATCCGGATTCAACAATAAAGGTAAATGAGCGAAAATCGGATGGTTCCAGCCAAAAGCCTTATAAAGCAAAACATGTTTAGGGGTGCTTGGCAACCATTCCTCTCCACGGATGATATGGCTTATTTCCATCAAGTGGTCATCGACAACGTTTGCAAGATGATAAGTAGGAAATCCATCGGATTTAACCAAAACCTGATCGTCCAATATTTTGCATGAAAACGAAACTTCGCCTCTGATTAGGTCGGTGAAGTTGACTTCACCTGTTAAAGGTATTTTCATCCTTATAACATGTGGAATGCCTTGGTCAAGTTTTTCTTTTATCTCGTCTTGGGTTAGTTCTCTGCAGTGTCTATCATACATCGGGGGTCTTTTTTCGGCAATCTGTTTTTGTCTTACTTCTTCCAATCTTTCGGAAGTGCAGAAGCAGTAGTAAGCTTTGCCGCTGTTTATAAGTTCATCGGCATGTTTGTGGTATAAAGCCTTTCTTTCAGATTGGATGTATGGACCGAAATCGCCGCCTACTCCTACGCCTTCATCAAAATCCAGCCCCATTTTTTTTAAGGCGCCGATTAAATTTTCTAGCGCTCCAACAACAAAGCGGTTTTGATCAGTATCCTCTATTCTTAATATAAACTTTCCGTTATTATGTTTGGCAAACAAATAATTAAACAAAGCGGTTCTGAGTCCGCCCACATGAAGATAACCTGTTGGACTCGGGGCAAATCTTACCCTTACGGTAGTACTACTCATCTAAATCGTTCTCCTTATAATAAGTCTATTAATTTACTCATATTTTCACATAAAAACCAGACCAAAATGGGAAATTAGAGTCTCTTTCGCAGGTTGTTATAGATTACAAATTTATGGATACTTTGTGAAGCGGAAGAGTACTTTTAAACAGTATAGGACAGAATAATCTATAGTCGCTTGTAAAATATTTATGATTGTGTTTCAAAGGATTCAAAAAACTATGCCGGAATTCAAATTCATCCAAATTTTGCAATAAGAATACTGGTTTAATGTGTTTGTGAAAAACCAGAAAAATCTACGCCTGATCAGCCACGGCTGATTCAAACGCTAAACGGTTATTGAGCTTGTTTACCTTGAGCCTTGTCGAGGTGTCGGATGGTCAAAGCACCGATGCATAGAAGCCGTTATAGAAAAAGCAAGATGATAATTGGCAGAATATATACCACAAGCGACATCCAGACCTTATAAGGACGAGTGTAAAAGAAAGCTTGAATTATTCCGTACAATGCAAATAACCCTAAGACAAGTTCTAAAAATAAATAATTGTTTTCAAGCAAAGCCATAAAGCCTGATGCGGTAAACAGAAGTCCGAATACAAACATGATTATTGCTTTCACATAAAAATGTATGTATCCCAAATCTAAAGAAAGTTCCTGATGTTGTTTTTTTGCAGAAAGACCAATGGATTCTTTACTGCCTCTCAGCAAATGGAATAGGTTTGAAACAATTTCGAACAAACCTAATGCGATGATAAAATAAATGAAAGTATTTATTGCTACCATTTATTATATTATTAATTTTTTAGTATTTTTAAAGAAAAGTATAGAGGAACCAAGGCATAAAACAAATAATGTAGAAAATAGAGGTAATCCATCCCATGCTTTTACAATACCTGCTTTTTCAGCAAAAGGGCAAAATACTATTAATACGAGTAAGTAAACCGTATTCGAAATAGTTGATACAAAACTCAGTAGATAACCAAGAGCTTTTCTCCTCCATAACAACACAGCCCCTATAAACATAACAGGAATTTGAGTGGTTAGATCCATAGCAGCAACCAAGCTATAACCTTCGTTCATTCCCGGAATAACGGGTTTTGATCCATAAATTACGAATTTTAACCACTCACTAACCCACATAACTGTCATTATCGATCCAAAAATTAACAAAGTAAAGACAACAAAAACTCTCAGTGTTTTAGATTTTGTAAAATTGCTTTCAATTGTCAAAGCGTGGTAATTTGCCGTAATGATGAGTAAAGAAATCAATGATAAAATAAAAATTGCAATATAAACAAAAAAGAAATAGTTGATTGAAGCTCCAAACAGATAGTAACAATTATTGTAAAATGCATAAAAAAGCATCGAAAACCAGACATATTTTGCAAATACCGATTCTCGTTGGCTGTAAATCAGAGCAAATATAAACATTGGAATAGCAGCAAAGAGTGTTACTAAATCATTCCCCCGCCATGACGCAATAATTTCATTACTGTCATGGTAGAGATTGGGAAAAAACATTCCACCCGCTGATTGTATAAACATAAAAATTGCGAGTACACTTGAAAATGCGAATAAGGGTTCTGTTTTCTTAATAAATGTTTCCATGATTTTAGATATTTGATGAAAAAATATATAGCAAATATAACATTTTTTGAAATAAAACCAGTTAACCCAGGTTCATAAATCAACAGACAGCAATCTTTTTTTTATCCGGCAAAGAGACTGCGGTTTTATGCCTAAGAATGAAGCGATATGGTATTGGGGAATACGTTGTATGAAATCTTTGTTCTGCTTGAGAAGTTTGATATACCTGGTTTCCGGACTTTCGGTGTACAATGAAACGATATGTTTAAGGGCAGCAACAAATATTTCCTCTACCAATAAGCGTCCAAAACGTTCCCCATGGGTAACTTTTTGAAAAACAATCTCCAAGTCAGATTTTTTTATTGCAAACATTGTGCAATCTTCAATGCTTATAATGCTTTTTGTGGCAGGCATGCGATTAATAAAACCCTCTACGTCGCTGATAAAATTTCCTTCGTTTCTAAAGATGAATGTTTTGTCTTCACCATCAGAATTACAAGTAAACCGGACTAACCCTTTTGCAATAAACCATAATTTGTTACAAACAAAACCTTCCTGAAGAATAATTTGATTAGCATCGTATTCTTCAATCTTGAATAATGAATCAATAATCTTAATATCAGAAGTATTAAGAGTAATGTATTCTTTTATTTTCCTGAATAGCAGTTCTTTCATAATCTGTAAATTAAATGTTCGTCAAAATTAATGAATTATATTGCCCTGAAGGCCGTTTTGCCGTTTACCATAAGGTTTGTGCATAAGCATTTCACATAGTGTGCATTTGTATCTTTTAGTAATTCACCGTTCAGCAAAACTATAAAAACATAATTCTTGCTTAATAAAAACTTCATCAAACGTTATATAATTCTTACCCTTTTTTCCAAACAACCAATGAAATTATAAACAGCAAAATCAT
>Ga0351884_1111_pt1 | contig 23885 bp, 13 predicted proteins | sample BONcelFGM3001F15_FD_206773 | JGI IMG/M metagenome (GOLD analysis project Ga0351884, IMG submission 206773) | Enriched cells from coal bed in the Powder River Basin, Montana, United States - BONCAT cells FGM rep3 HSBNCT.FGM.300.1.F15 ...
AATACATGGATTTCACGGAGTCGCTGAATGTCATCGCCACACCGCAGAAGAACAAGCGCATGGTGCAGATGGACTGGCCGGCGCCGGGCATGATCACGCTCCAGGGCCGGGCCGTGGATCTGGATGTGGCGATTGCGCGCAAACAGTTCCAAGCCGCGGTGCGCGACGCGATCACAGACGTCAAACTCGCATACGCGGACCTTTTGTACCTGGACCAGGCGCTCGCCATCGTGCGGGAGAACAGGGGCGTGGCGCGGCGCGTGAACAAGGTGGTCACTTCTCTTTACAGCACGGGCGCGGCCGCGTACCAGGACATGGTCAAGTCCGAGATCCGCATGGACACCCTGAGCGCCATGGAGCATACACTGGCGCAAAAACGCGGCGCCGCGGAGTCGCGCATTATCGACATCGCGGGCCTGCCGCGCGATGTGGCCCTGGGCAAACCCGGCGCACTGGCGGCCGCGCCCGCCGCGGGCCGCGAGGCCCTGCGCGCCGCGGCCATGGCGCACAGGCAGGAACTAAGCATCATGGAACTGAAGATCGCGCGCATGGACGTGATGATCGAGATGTCTGACCGGAAACTTTTTCCCGACTATTCCCTGGGCCTGTCCGCTTACCAGAACCGGGAAATTGAATCCCTGGGCCAGCAGGGCGCCATGCCCGCATTCGCGGTGCGGCCCATGGGCCCGGGCGCCGCGCCCACGTATTCACCGGATAAAAGCTATGTGCTCGAATTAAAAGATAAGCGCGCGGCCGCGGCCCGGCGCCTGGACGATATGCGCAACCGCACCGCAGCCGATGTGGACCGCCTGTTCGCGGACCAGGGCGCCGCGGCGCAGGCCGCGCACACTTACCGCAACGCCATTATTCCAAAAACGCACAACGCGTACGAAGCGGCCCTGGCCGCGTACATGTCCAACGCGGGCGGATTCGTGGATCTCATGGATGCCGTGCGCCTGATCCTGGACCAGCGCATGGCCTATGAAGACGCTCTGCGCAATGCGCGCAAAGCCACCGCGCAACTCGAACAAATCACCGGCGGCCCGCCGCCAAACGCTTCATCCAAGGGGGCTGACGCCCAATGAAATTCAAACCCGTTCTCCTCGCCGCTGTACTCATTCTCGCCGGGTTCGCGCTCGGGCAGGTGCTGCACCTGCCGCATATGCTTGCGCGCTTGAATCCAAAATCCCAGGCCGGCCAGGCCGTTAAGGATACCGCGGGAAAAATCCTGTACTGGACCTGCGGCATGCACCCGCAAATCCATGAAGATCACCCGGGCGACTGCCCCATCTGCGGCATGAAACTCACGCCTGTGCGCGAAAAGAACAGCACGGATTCGGGCGCGGGCAAGTCCGGCGCACGCGGCAAAATCCTCTACTGGGTCGCGCCCATGGATCCGAATTTCCGCAGCGACGAGCCAGGCAAATCCCCCATGGGCATGGACCTGGTGCCCGTGTATGAAAATGACGTGGCCGGGGGCGGCGCGATCAGCATTGACCCGGCTGTTGTGCAGAATATGGGCGTGCGCACCGCACCCGTGCAAAGCGCCCCCCTCATGCGCACCATCCGTACCGTGGGACACGTGGACTACAACGAAGACAACCTCACTACCATCAACTCCAAGGTCTCGGGCTGGCTCGAAAAGGTTTTTGTACAGGAAACCGGCGCATACGTGGAAAAAGGGCAGCCCCTGTATGAAATCTACTCCCCGGAACTCGTGGCCGCGCAGCAGGAATACATCCTGAGCCTGGATAGCGGATCCGCAAACATCCGCGCCGCGGTGCGCAAACGCCTGGAATTCTTCGACGTGCCCGCATCGGAAATCGAACGCCTGCGCCGTACCCGGGAAATCAGCAAAACCATGATTATCAATGCGCCCGCCTCCGGCTATGTGGTGCACCGCACCGCTGTTCAGGGCGGCAATGTCATGAAGGGCGCGGACCTGTTCCGCATCGCGGATTTGAGCACGGTCTGGGTGCTGGCCCACATTTACGAAGATGAGGCATCATATGTGCAGCAGGGCCAGGAAGCCATTATGACCCTGCCGTATATGCCCGGCAAAAAATACCGGGGCGTGGTGGATTACGTGTACCCGTTCGTGGACTCCAAAACGCGGGACATCAAGGTGCGCCTGGTGTTTCCGAACCACGACCTCGAACTCAAGCCCGAGATGTTCGCCAATGTGAAACTGGAATCGCGCATCAGCGATAACGCCCTGCTCATCCCGGACCAGGCGGTCATCCATTCGGGCGAGCGCACCGTGGTGTTCGTGGTCAAGGGCCAGGGACAGTTCCAGCCGCGCCAGGTGGAACTGGGCCCGTCCGACGACCAGGGCCGAGTACAGGTGATTTCAGGCCTGGCGCAGGGCGAGGTGGTGGTCACATCCGCGCAGTTCCTGCTCGACTCCGAGAGCCGCCTGCGCGAAGCCGCCGCCAAAACCACTGCGCCCGAAACACACAAGGACGGCAAGCCGGGTGCTGAAAAGCAAAGCGGGAAAACACCCCCGGACCAACAAAAGGCCGCGGACATGAAAGATATGAAAATGGATGAAGGCAAACTTTGGCCCGACCCGGCCAGGGGCAAGTATGTGTGCCCCATGCAAGAGGACGATTACCATGCCGGCGAACCGGGCAAGTGCCCCATCTGTGGCATGGCCCTGGTTCCCACGCAGGAACTGCATGATGAAACGCACGGTTCGCAAACGCACGAGCACGCAAACTGACCAAGCTGGTGACACGCTATGATTGAACGCATTATTGAATATTCACTCAAGAACCGGTTCCTGGTCATCATCTTTATCGGGTTCATTTTCCTGGGCGGCTACTTCACCATGCGCAACATCGCCGTGGACGCCATCCCGGACCTCAGCGACGTGCAGGTCATCGTGTACACGGAATACCCGGGCCAGGGGCCAGGCATCGTGGAGGACCAGGTCACGTACCCGCTCACCACGGCCATGATGTCCGTGCCGTATGCCAAAAACGTGCGCGGGTATTCCTTTTTCGGCTACTCATTCGTGTACATCATTTTCGAGGACGGAACCGACCTGTACTGGGCGCGCAGCCGGGTGCTGGAGCAGCTCAGCGCCGTGTCCGGCCGCCTGCCCCAGGGCGTGACCCCCACGCTGGGCCCGGACGCCACGGGCGTGGGCTGGGTATACCAGTACGTGCTCGAAGACACCACGGGCAAACACGACCTGTCCGAACTGCGCTCCATCCAGGACTGGTATCTCAAGTACGAACTGGCCAGCGTGCCGGGCGTGTCCGAAGTCGCGGGCGTGGGTGGATATATAAAGCAATACCAGGTGGAAGTGGATCCCAATAAACTCGACGCGTACAACATTTCCATCCAGAAAATCAAGATGGCCATACAGCGCAGCAACAACGACGTGGGCGGCAAGCTCCTGGAAATGGGCGAAACCGAATTCATGGTGCGCGGCCTGGGCTACATCAAGTCCATGGAGGATATCAAAAACATTTCCCTGGGCGCGGATGAAAACGGCACGCCCATCCTGCTCGGGAACGTGGCGCGCGTGCAGATCGGGCCCGAGTTGAGGCGCGGCGTGGCCGAGCTGAACGGCCAGGGCGAAACCGTGGGCGGCATTATCGTCATGCGCCAGGGCGAAAACGCGCTCAAGGTCATCAATGAGGTCAAGAAAAAAATCAAAAGCCTGGAACCCGGCCTGCCCAAAGGCGTTGTCATTAAACCCGTATATGACCGTTCGAGCCTGATCAAGCGCGCCATCGAAACTCTGCGTGAAAAACTTGTGGAAGAAATCATCGTGGTCGCGCTCGTGTGCATGGTGTTCCTGTTCCATTTTCGCAGCGCATTCGTGGCCATATTCACCCTGCCCGCGGGCGTGCTCATATCCCTCATGCTCATGCACGTGCTGGGCATTAACGCCAATATCATGAGCCTGGGGGGCATCGCCATCGCCATCGGGGTCATGGTGGATGCGTCCGTTGTCATGGTAGAAAATGCCCACAAAAAAATCGAACACTACGGCAACACCAAACCGCATTTTGACATTATTCTCGAAGCCGCCAAAGAAGTGGGCCCGGCCCTGTTCTATTCGTTGCTGATCATCACGGTTTCGTTCGTTCCCGTGTTCGCGCTCCAGGAGCAGAGCGGTCGCCTGTTCAAGCCCCTGGCGTTCACCAAAACATTTGCCATGGCCGCGTCCTCGGTCCTGGCCATCACCGTGATCCCCGTGCTCATGTTCTACTTCATCCGCGGCCGCATACGGCCCGAATCCGAGCACCCGGTCAGCCGCGTGTGCGTGGCCATCTACACCCCGGTGCTCAATTTCGTGCTGCGCCGCCGCAGGGGCACGATCCTCATTGCCGTGCTCGCCCTGGCCCTCACCGCCATCCCCATGCTCAAGGTCGGCTCCGAGTTCATGCCACCGCTCAACGAGGGCGACATCCTCTACATGCCCACAACCGACCCCGGCATCTCCGTGGCCAAAGCCAGGGAACTGCTCCAACAGACCGACAAGATTATCAAGGAATTCCCCGAGGTCGAAACCGTGTTCGGCAAAATCGGCCGCTCCGACTCGCCCACGGACCCCGCGCCCCTGTCCATGATCGAAACCACGATCACTCTCAAAGACAAAAAGCACTGGCGCAAGGGCATGACATTTGAAAAGCTCAACGAGGAACTCGACCGCGCCATCCAGTTCCCGGGCCTCACCAATGCATGGACCATGCCCATCAAGACGCGCATTGACATGCTCTCGACCGGCATCAAGACCCCGGTGGGCATCAAGGTCATGGGCGATGACCTGGCCGTGCTGGCGGACCTGGCCGGGCAAGTGGCCAGCGCCGTGCGCCCCCTGCCCGGCACGCGCAGCGCATATCCCGAAAAAGCAACAGGCGGCAATTACCTCAACATGGACATCGACCGCATGGCCGTGGCGCGCTACGGCCTCACCACCGGCGATGTGCAGGACGTGATTGCCAGCGCCATCGGCGGCATGAACGTGACCCGCACCGTGGAGGGCCTGGAGCGCTACCCGGTCAGCGTGCGTTACCAGCGCGAGTTGCGCGACGACATTCCTTCGCTCAAACGCGTGCTGGTCATGACGCCCGCGGGCGCACGCGTGCCCCTGGGCCAGCTCGTGCACATGTCCCTGGCCAAAGGCCCGCCCATGATCAAGAGTGAAAATGCGCGCCGCACGGCCTGGGTGTATGTGGATGTCAGGGACATGGATGTTGGCACGTATGTGAAACAGGCGCAAAAAGCCGTGGAAAGCAAGGTCAAGTTGCCGCCCGGTTACAGCATGGTGTGGAGCGGCCAGTATGAATACATGCAGAAATCCGCGGCCGTGCTCAAAGTCGCCATACCGGTGTCGTTCCTCATCATCGTGCTGCTGCTGTATTTCCATTTCGGCAATTTCACGGAAACCGCCATCGTGCTCCTGGCTGTCCCCTTTTCACTCGTGGGCGGGTTCTGGCTCATTTACATCCTTGGGTACAACACCAGCGTGGCCGTGTACGTGGGGTTCATCGCCCTGGCCGGCCTGGATGCGGAAACAGGCGTAGTCATGCTCGTGTACCTCAAGCACGCGTGGCGGGACCGCGTGGCCGCGGGCCGCATGAACACGCCCGAGGACCTGCGCCAGGCCATCATGGAAGGCGCGGTGCTGCGCGTGCGGCCCAAGCTTATGACCGTGGCCACCACGTTCATCGGCCTGCTGCCCATCATGTTCTCCCACGGCACGGGCGCGGGCGTGATGAAGCGCATCGCCGCACCCATGGTGGGCGGCCTGGTCACGGCCGTGCTCATCGAGCTGCTCCTGTACCCGGTCGTCTTCGACATCCTCAAAGAGCGCGAAATGCGCCGCATGCCCGCGCATCAGCCGGAAATCGTTAATGATTGAGAGGATTAATGCGTCTTCGACGACTTAAGGGCCCCTTTTGAAAAAGTGTCCCTTAAGAATCCTCCCAAAACATCTTTCACAGGGCAATTGCCCGACAAAACCGTGTCGCGCAATTGCCTCATTGAATGATTGCGGGAATTCCCCATAAACCTCATCACGCATCTGTTGGCGTTTGCAATAAAATTTATCCCTGAACCCGCAATGCGCTTCCCTGTTTGCGTGTAGAATTACTGAAGTGCGGCCCGCGCGCCTGGCAGCGCACTTTAAATCATCCGCGCCATACACTATAAAATGATTATGCGCGCGGCGGGAACCGTACAGCAACCGCGCTTGTTTTTGGAATGTTTGATGGATTTGCCGCAGGCACACGGCATAATCAGTTGGCTGGAGGACCCGGCACACAATGTTTGAACACCTTTTTAATCCCCGGGGGGTGGCGGTTATCGGCGCGTCCAGCACGCCCGGCAAGGTCGGCTTCGATGTGATGCGCAATCTCATCAACGGCAAATTCGCCGGCCGCCTCTACCCCGTCAATAAACGCTACCCCGAACTGTTCGGCTACAAATGCTACTCCGACGTCAAGGACATCGACGGCCCCCTGGACCTGGCCGTGTTCATGATCCCCCCCAAATTCATTCCCGGGGTCATGGAAGACCTGGGCGCGCGCGGGTGCGACACGGCCATCGTGATCTCGGCCGGCTTCAAAGAGGTCGGCCCCGAGGGCGCGGCCATGGAACGCGGCATGCTGGAAGTGGCCGCACGCCACAACATGCGCATCCTGGGCCCCAACTGCCTGGGCGCCATCAACACGGCCGCGCGCCTCAACGCGTCCTTTTCCGCGGGCATGCCCCCGGAGGGCAACATCGGCTTCATCTCCCAGAGCGGCGCCCTCGGCACCGCCATCCTGGACTGGTCCATGGCCAATAATGTGGGCTTCTCCCGCTTCGTGTCCCTGGGCAACAAGTGCGACATCGATGAGGTGGACATGCTCGAAGCCATGGGCAAAGACAAGGCCACGTCCGTGATCGTGGGCTACATCGAGGGCACCAGCCGCGGCCGCGAGTTCATGGAAGTGGTCAGGAAAATAACTAAAAAGAAACCCGTCATATTGATTAAAAGCGGCACCAGCGAGGCCGGGGCGCGCGCCGCCTCCAGCCACACAGGCAGCATCGCCGGGTCCGAGGCCGCGTTCGACGCCGCGTTCAAGCAGTCCGGCATCATCCGCGCCTCGTCCGTGCAGGATTTGTTCGACTACGCCTCTGCGTTCTCGTCCCAGCCCCTGCCCATGGGCAATAAAATCGCCATCCTCACCAATGCGGGCGGGCCCGGCATCATGGCCGCGGACGCCATCGGCGGCTCCCGCGTGGAAATCGCGCGCCTGTCAAAAGAAACCATGGATCGCTTGAAAGAAAAGCTGCCCCCGGCCGCGGGCTTCAACAACCCCGTGGACGTGATCGGCGACGCCGACGCCCAGCGCTACGCCGACGGCCTCGAAATCCTGCTCCAGGATCCGGGCGTGCACGGCGTGGCCGTGATCCTCACCCCCCAGGGCATGACCCAGGTCGAGGAAACCGCCAAGGCCATGGCCTACGCATCACTGGTCAGCGACAAACCCATCATGGGCGCGTTCATGGGCGAGGACAGCGTGAGCAGCGGCGTGCACCAGCTCCAGAAAAGCCACATCCCGGTCTACGGGTTCCCCGAGCGCGCGGTGCGCGTGTTCGCGCGCATGGCCGAGTACACGGCCTGGCGCGACAAGCCCGTGGAAAAACCCAAATCCGTGAGTTACAACAAGAAAAAAGTTCAGGAATTCGTGGACGGCGTCACAGCGCGCGGCCAGGCCGAAGTGGGCGGCGAGCAGGCCCTGCAGCTCATCAGCCGCCTGGGCATCCGCATTCCCAAATATGAAACCGGCGAGGATGTAAACCAAGCCAAAAAACTCGCCAAAAAATTCGGCTACCCCGTGGTGCTCAAGGTGGCCTCGCCCGATATCTCGCACAAAAGCGATGTGGGCGGCGTCAAAGTGGGCATCGACAGCGACGAGGCCCTGGAGCGCGCGTACCGCGAAATCATGATCAACTGCCAGCGCGCCGCGCCCTCGGCCATGATCCACGGCATCGAGGTGCATGAAATGATCTCAGGGGGCAAGGAACTCATCGTGGGCATGAACCGCGACCCCCAATTCGGCCCCCTGGTCATGTTCGGCCTGGGCGGCATCTATGTGGAAATCCTCAAGGACGTGGCCATGCGCATCGCCCCGTTCACCGAGTCCGAACTCGAGGACATGATCCACGAAATCCGCAGCGTGAAACTGCTCACCGGCGCGCGCGGCGAAAAGCCCAAGGACCTGGCCGCGGCCAAACAGGTCCTGCGCCTCATCGCCAAACTGTCGCTCGATTTTGAAAATATTATGGAAATGGATATCAACCCGCTCATGGTCATGGACCGCGGCCAGGGCGTCGTGGCCGTGGACGCCCGCTTCACGTTCGAGCGGAGCTGACTTCACGCACCGCCATAACAGGAGGAATGCACAATGAAAACGCTGTTCATCGGTTCCGCTTCCGGATACTCGGGCAAAAGCCTGGTGGCCATCTGCCTCGGCAAAATCCTGCAGGAAAAGGGCCTCAAGGTGGGCTTCTTCAAACCCTTGGGCACGGCGCCCTGCATGGAATGCGACTCCGTGGTTGATGAAGACGCCGTCAACATTAAAAAAATCCTCGGCCTCGATGACGGTTTGGCTGATATCTGCCCGGTTGTCATCACCCACGACCTGCTCATGAAAATGTTCAAGGGCGAACTCCCGGACCAGAAACCCGCCATTGCCAGCGCCTACGAAAAAGTCTCCAAAGGCAAGGACGTGATGATCATCGGCGGGGGCCGCACCATCAGCGAGGGCCGCGCCATCGGCGCGCCCACCACGGATCTGATCAGGGAATTCGACTGGCGCTGCCTCATCGTGGACCGCTATTTCAACAAGGTCAGCCTGGATATTATTTTCGCATACAAACAAACCCTCAAGGACCGCATGGACGGGCTCATTCTCAACCGCGTGGAGGAACACAACCGCAGCCACGTGGAAAAGCTCATCGTGCCCTTCCTGGCCAAAAACGGCATCCCCGTGGTGGGCATGATCCCCAACGACGCCACCCTGTCCGCGGTGAGCGTAAGCGCCCTGTGCACGGCCCTGGGCGGCGAACTGCTCGGCGCACAGGACAAGGGCGACATGCTGGTGCACAACTTTGTGGTGGGCGCCATGAACGTGGAACAGGCCCACCACCGCTTCCGCAAGCGCCAGAACAAGGCGGTCATCACAGGCGGCGACCGCGTGGACCTGCAGGTGGCGGCCCTGGAAACATCCACGCGCATCCTCATCCTCACCGGCGGCATCTCGCCCCACCCCATGATCACGGCCAAGGCCGAGGAACTGGGCGTGCCCGTGATCGTGGTGTCCGAGGACACCATGGGCGCCGTGGGCAAAATCGAGGAACTCATGGGTCGTCCCCGCATGCGCGAGCAGGAAAAAGTGGACCGCGCCCTGGAACTGTTCCGCAACGGCGTGGACATGGCCGCCCTGGGATTCTGAGTGCAACATCCACGGCTTATGCAATCTCAAGCGCGGCGCCCGCGCGGCGCTTTCTTATTTATTTCTTAAGTTTGTCATACCTCCGGATTCTCAAAAGACTTGACGCTCTTCGATTTTGCAGTTATTTATGCCTTTAGAATACTGATCCAACCTTGAAGCCCTATCCACTTGGATTTCAGGAATACGATTAAGGATTTTATAATATGAAACTTTTGCGTGTACTGTATCAGCCTTATAAATGGCTGATCGTGATTCCCCTGGTGGGGCTGTCCATGGCGTTCTTCGGCACGGGCGCAATCATCGCCTCGTACTTCAGCAAATCCGCCGCCTGCCTGTTCTGGGGCGGCAACTGGGCGCGCTTCATCAGCAGCATCACCCCCATGCTCCTGTTCATCAAAGGGCGCAAGAATATCGACAAAACCCAATCCTATGTGGTTGTGGCCAACCACCAGAGCGTGTACGACATGATCGCCGTGTTCGGGCACCTGCGCATGGACCTGCGCTGGGTCATGAAGAAACAGCTCCGCAAAGTCCCGTTCCTGGGCTATTCCAGTTACCGCGTGGGCAATGTGTTCGTGGATCGCTCCAACCACGAGCAGGCCGTCAAGTCTGTGAATGAAGCCAAAAAAGTGGTCAAAGACGGCATTTCCATGATGTTCTTCGCCGAGGGTACGCGCAGCATGACCGGCCGCCTGCAGGAATTCAAAAAAGGCGCCTTCATCATGGCCATGGACATGGGCCTGCCCATCCTGCCCGTGACCCTGGACGGCACCATCCGCATCCTGCCCTCCACCACCTGGAACCTGTTCCCGGGCCGCGCCAGCATGATCATCCACGAACCCATTGACACCTCCGGCTACACCCGCGACAACATAGATGAACTCATCGCCAAAGTCAAAGGCGTTATCGGCAGCGGCCTCACGGAAAGAAGCTTTGTCGGCGGCGAGGATGATCAGACAGGAAACGGGAATCAGCGCACACCCAAAACACGGGAAAATCTGCATACCAAATCTTTGTCTCTATAACGCACAGCCCGCATCACACCATTGATTTCCCAGATTATTCGCCATCGTATTTCACTGTGCGCGCCTCTGGTGGTTTTTCTGGCGGAGAGGATTTCGCCGCGCGTGTCTGGCGGCGTTTGCGTAACATATGGCTGTGCCCGCGTCGTCTGTAGGGCTGCGGAAAATCCATGGATTGCTGAACAAGCCGTCAGTTTTTCTTTTCTACTTCCTGCCGCATAACGTTAATCGCATGCAAAGATCGCGCATGCAGATTCAACACTCCCGGCGTGGATTCCCATCGCCTGACGCTTGCGGGCGAAACCTCTGCTTTGGCTGCAAACTCTTCAATGGCCAGCCCGAGTTTTTTACGGGTGCGGGCCACTGTTTTGCCGGTTGGTTGAGATTTTCGCAAAGCATGGCTTGTTGCCTTTGCCGGCTTGTTTACAACAGCAGGCGTTTTTTTTCGCGGTTTGGTTTTTGTTGATTTTTTCGCAACTTCTTCTTCGGGTGAGGCTGGTTTCGCTGGTGCTTTTTTCTTGGTTTTTTTCACCGGCGTCTTTTTCTTTTTAACTCCGGATGCGGCGCCGCCAATTTGTTGCGGCCATTTTTTCGCCTTGGTTTTTGGCGCAGCCTTTTCAACCTCATCACTCTCATTATCGATATCAATACCGAAAATATCACCGAGCCGATCTGCGGCAATTGCTTCGCCTGCGCCGGCGGCGCCGTGTTCGGGCAGTATGATATGCGAGGCAATGAGTTCGCCCGCATCCACGCCCCGCAATAGAAACAGCAATTCGGGTTGCGTGTCCAGGCGATTGCCCACGCCATACATCGTGGCGGCCACATGCTTGCACATCACCGCCCAGTCCGGGCAACTGCAATCCAGTTTGATTTCCCCGGGCATGGGAAACAGCCCGCTGTCACGGTCAGCCACGATGGACATAACCTGCCCGGAGATTTTTCCCTGCAGCAGTTCAATCACCGATCCGATCTGCCCTGAACACTTTTTCTTTATGCTCGCCCACACAGCCTTTTTCAGCGGCTTAACAGTGATATTGACCTTATATAATGAAGTTCCGGAAACCAGCGCTTCAATACGGCCCGGCATGATTTCCAGGTGGCACACGGAGCCGTTGCGCGCATACGTGCGCCCGCGCGGCAGCCGGTTTTCAAAATCGGAAAAAGATTCCAGGTGATCGCACCAGCCCTTGCCCCAGAAACTGGCCGCGATGGTTCGCCCCTGGATTTCAACGGGCAGGATGGCCTTGCCCTTTTTGCGGAGCTTGTTAACTTCGCTCTGTGCCCTTGCTCGCTTTTCGGCAACCGGCACATATTCACCCCAGTGTGAATAACTCATGGTTTCTCTCCCGATTTTCAGTTCACCGCTCTGTTCACATCCAGGCGAACGAGCCGCAGCAATTCAGCGTCATTCATTTCCGTCAGGTTGATCTCGCCGCCGCCCGCGAGAACTCCCTGGGCCAGCTGTTTCTTTTCTTCTATCATCGCGTCTATGCGCTCTTCCACGGTTCCGGTTGTCACGAATTTGTGCACCAGCACATTTTTGTTCTGGCCGATGCGGAACGCGCGGTCCGTGGCCTGGTTTTCAACCGCGGGATTCCACCAGCGATCAAAATGAATAACATGAGCTGCGGCCGTAAGATTCAAGCCTGTGCCACCGGCCTTCAGGGACAAAATAAAGAAGGGCGGCCCGTCCTCGTTCTGGAACTGATCCACGATTGATTTTCTCTTATTCGCGCTCGTGCCCCCGTGCAATATCAGCCCGGTGCGGCCAAAAACCCCGGCAAGGTGTTCGGCCAGGGGATCGATAATTTCGCGGAACTGTGTGAACACGAGCGCCTTTTCCTGGCGGGCGGCGAGTTCTTCGCATATCTCGGAAATCCTGGCGAATTTCCCGCTGTCTTCGGGCTTGTATCCGGTATCGCCCGAACACTGGCAGGGGTGGTTGCATATCTGCTTGAGCCGCATCAGCACCTGCAATATGAGCCCGCGCCGCGCAATGCCATCTTTCAATTTCAATTCCGATTCCATGATGCGGACAACCTGCTCATACATCCGGGCCTGCTTGGGTGTCAGGGTGCAATAGCGTATTGTCTCGGTTTTGTCCGGCAGATCGGCGATAACGGACCTGTCTGTTTTCAGGCGGCGCAGAATGTAGGGCGCCACCAGTCGCCGCAATGGGCCGAACCGGATTTGCCCGTCTGCATTGAGACTGTTGACGAATGATTTGAAAACCCTGGCCGAGCCGAGCAGGCCCGGATTGAGAAAATCGAAAAGCGACCACAAATCACCAAGCCTGTTTTCGACAGGCGTGCCGGTCATGGCGATGCGGGAATGGGCCGGAAGCAGTTTCACGGCTTTGCTCTGGCGCGTTCCGTGGTTCTTGATGGCCTGGGCTTCATCCAGGATCACCAGCCGCCAGCGCATATCCGCAAGCCATTTCTGGCGGGCGACCATGGAATACGTGGTGACCACAAGGTCGGCGCCGGCCAGATGCCTGCCGGGATTCTTTTCAATCTGCGCAAGGCGCTCACGGTCCGTTTCTGATGGATGCAGGAATTCGAGATTGAGCGACGGAGTAAAACGCGCGGCTTCATCGCGCCAGTTGCCGAGAAGCGAAACCGGGGCCACCAAAAGGGAAGGCCGCCGATCCCTTTTTTTGTCCTGGCCGCGCATGTGCAGCAACAGTGCGAGCACCTGAATTGTTTTGCCAAGCCCCATATCATCGGCCAGGCACGCGCCGAGTCCAAGCCCGGCCAAAAGGTTGAGCCAGGCCAGGCCGTGGCGCTGATAGGGCCGAAGCGTTGCCCCAAGCCCCTGGACATCATTCGCGGAATCCATATTGCCCGGATCGCGCAACCCTTTCAATATTTCCAGCATGCCCTGGCCGGCCGATACGTGCGCCCACTCGCGTTCTTCCTGCGACTGGCTGTCATCCTTCAAATCCGCGGGAGCGCCCGCCAGCAGCCTCATTCCCTCTATGAATGAAATCTCTCCGTCTTTCGCATGGTCCCGCAACCGGTCCCAGTGGTCTATGGCTTCACTCAGCCTTTCGCGGTCAACCTCCACCCATTGCCCCTTGAGCAGCACAAGTCCGTCTTCCCCGGCCAGCAGCGCCTCCAGTTCTTCGCGCGAAAGCGCTTCGTCTCCAAGCGCCACCCTCACATCGAAATCCAGCATGGAATCCACGCCCAGCACAGACTGCTTTTTTTCACCGATGGTCACAGCCACCCGTGGCCGGGGCCGTTTCTTCCACCAGTTCGGCAGCCTCACGGCAAGGCCGCTGTCCTCAAGGTCCGGCACACTGCGCAAGAACTCGTAGGCCCGGTCCGCGGTCCACGCCATAGGTTGATAGATTTCCCCGGACGCGGCCAGCGCCCCCACCCATTCACAGCGTTCCGACGCCCGGTGAACAGGAGAAAGCAATTTCACCAGCGCCGCTTTATTCCTGGCCCCGGCATATTGCTCCAAAGCCTTGCGCAGCGGCTGATGCCGCAACCGCTCCTGCACGCCGAACCCAGCGATATAAGTGGCCATGAACGCGAATGGCCGCGCCTCATCACTCTTGTTTTCCGCCAGGTGAAAACACACGCGCCCCACCTGCCGCCACCGCGGCGCGCGCTCACTGAGAAACGACTCCACGCCACCGGCCGCGGACACAGATTCATGCACCCAGGCATCCAGGCAGGCCCACACATTCAACAGCATATCAATGGATAAATATTCACCGCCGCGCATGGGCGGCGCCGTCAGAATCAGGCGCGCGCAGTCCCCCTGCTCCAGCGGTTCTATTTCAAAAGCATCTTCATTCCCGGGCACATGGCAAAGACCCGTAACATACTGTTCGGCCAATTCTCTCCAGTAACGCAAAGAAAGAGAACCATCCGCATCGGGTTTTTCCGCCGCCAGCGTGAACAGGCCACCGCGCCAATCCGACTCAAAAGCATCATGCAGCGCAGATAACCTGGCGGATTCCGGCGTTTCCCCGGGCAGCGCAAGGCGAAGCTGCCCCTGGGGCGTAATGCGTATCTCCGCCGCAGTTTTGCTTTGATTGATTTCCGTATTGAGATCCGCCATCGTATTCCTTTATCCGCTTTGGCGCATATCATGCCGCCTCCGGTATCCCACAATATTGTATTATGGCCGGAAATACTCTTCAATTATTCGCCGTTGATAGAATTCGCGTTTCGCGAGGAATGAAATGATTTTGATTATCCGCCGGATTTCATCCGGTGATATCCTGAATTTCCCTGAACAGCGGCAGCAGGCGCTTGTACATTTTCAGATAAACGCGCTCAAAAAGTTCTTTGTATATTCCGGCATTGCCGGGCATGGGCTCGAAGACTTTTCCCGCACGGGTCATTCCCTTTATGGCCTGTGGAAAATCCGGGAAGTATTTCAAACCCACAGCAGCGTCTATGGCGGCGCCGACAAGGGATGTTTCATGGGTGTGGGGCCTCTGCGCGGGCAGGGCAAAGATGTCCGCGCATATCTGCATGACCGAATCGCTCTGGGAGCCTCCGCCGGAAACGCGCAGGCTGCTGATGGGGGTTTTGTTTTTCTTTTCCGTAAGTTGTGCGCCTTCCTTGAGCGCGAACACAATGCCTTCGAGGATTGCGCGGTACACATGCGCCCGCTTGTGCGTGTCGCAGAACCCGATAATGGAACCCCTCGCGCATTTGGCCTTGTCCGGCGCTGGCGTCCAGTAAGGCTGAAGCACCAGCCCCATGGAGGCCGGCGGCAAATCTTCAATAAGCCTGTCCAGCAATTCCTCGGGCGTCACTCCTTTATCCGCGGCCTCCAGTTGCTCCTGCAGGCCGAACTCTTCCTTGAACCACGTGATCATCCAGGCGCCCCGCAGCACAGCGACTTCCGTGTACCAGGAATCCGGAACCGCCGAAGGGTACGGGGGCCAGAACGGTTTCAATTCCACGTATTTACTGTTCTGGGTGTTGATGGTGGAAATGGTGCCAAAACTCACACAAGCGGTATCGGGCGCAGCGCAGCCCGCGCCGATGATTTCGCACGCTTTGTCATTGGCGGCCGCAATCACAGGCAGGCCTTGGGGGATGCCCGTTTCCCCGCACGCTTGTGCGGTGATATTGCCTAAAAGCCCGGCCGGCTTCACAAGCGCCGGAAGCTTTTCCCGCTCTATGGGAAACAGGCGGCATGAGGGATCAAACCGGTGCGCCCACTGTGCTTTTTTTATGTTGAAAGGCACGTACCCGATTATATTGCCGCTCGAATCAATGAACTCTCCGGTGAGCCGGTACGCGAACCAGCCGGAAAGAAACAAGTGCTTGTGCGTACGCTCCCATATGTCCGGCTGGTTCTGCCTGATCCAGCTGGCCTCGCAGTCCCTGACAACGCCCTCGACCAATTCATCATACTTGAGCAGCTTGAGCAATGGGCGCAGCATGCCCGGGATTGTTTTTCCGGCCTGTGCCTTGCGCTCATCAAGCCACACAATCGCCGGCCTCAGCGGCATTCCGTTTTTATCCACATCCACAAGCGTGCTGCGCTGCGTGGTTACGGCCACACCTTGAACCCTTTGTTTGAGTTCCGGCGATTTTGCGAAAAGCGCGCGGCATGCGCCGCAAAACGTTTCCCAGTAATATTCAGGCCGCTGTTCCGCCCACCCGGGCTGGGGCGCGGAACAGGGTTGGATCGGTATTTTCACAATGTCCAGGATGTGTCCGCTGAGATCCACAAACGCCGCGCGCATGGATTGCGTACCGGCGTCTATGGCCAGAATCACCTCGGAGTTTTTCGACTCAGCCTGGCTCATGATTCCTCCGCAGCATGATTATTCATTTGCCATCCGGCGAATCCAGGGCGAGTTGTGCGCCGGGATTCATGATGTTGTTCGGATCAAAATGCCTTTTCAGGGCGCGGAGCACTTGCATCTGCTCGTTGCCCAGGTGGGTTTCCATCCAGGGAGACAACAGCTTGCCCACGCCGTGGTGATGGCTGACGGAACCGCCGTTCTTCACTATCCTGCCTATGATCTCCCGGTGGAATGCGAAGAATTCTTCCAGGCTGGCGGGTTTCAGCACGAAGATAAAATACAGGTTGGTTCCGTTCTGATAAAAGTGAGAGGCGTGCGTCATGCAGATGGTGCCCGGCCTGCTTTTTATGAATGCCCTCACTTCCCTGTGCAGATGCAGAAGGTTGTCCCAGGCCACCGAAGTTTCGAGTGTGTCGGTGATGATTCCGAAGTCCATAAAATCTTCCCGCATCAGGGGTTCCTTATAGCGGGTTTTCTCCCAGGTTTTCACCACAGCTCCGGGCAGCCGCATGGCCCCGTTTTTGCGGCAGATTTTTGAGAGCTGTTTTTTTACATGTTTCGCAAATCCCGCCTCGCCTTCGGCGGTTCCCATGCACACGCAGCGCTGCATGGGTTTCAGTCCGCGCAGGGCCATGAAACGTTCGAATAATTTGTTATCGAAGCCAAGCAGCTTCAGCCCCCGATCCGTTTCCTCGGGGTCCGAAATCCGGTAAACCGCGGGCAGCCCGAACTCGCCCTGCATGATCTCCCTGCTCGCATTCACGGCGGCTTCCCATGAGGGGAACATGAAAGCGAATCGCTGGCGGTTTTCGGGCATGTGCCTGAAAACCTTCATGGTGAGTTCCACCAGAATCCCGAATGAACCTTCGCTCCCTTTCATGATGTCGTTCACCTTGGGGCCGGTCGCAGCCGCGGGATAGTCCAGAGTTTTAAAAGACCCGGCCGGGGTCACATATTCCTGAGACAGGACAAGATGGTAGGCGTCGCCGTAATAGGTAGACGCCTGGCCTGAGCCCAGGGTAACGATCCAGCCGCCCACGGATGAAATCTCGAACGATTGCGGAAAATGGCCGCAGGTGTAGCTGCGCGAGGTATTGAAAAGCGCAGGCGCATTATTGAGAGCCTCCTCGAACGCGGGGCCCATGATTCCGGGCTGCACGGTGACCGACTGGTTCAGCTCGTTGATTTTCAGGATCCTGTTCATATGGGTGCTCATGACCAGAGTCACGCCGCCCTTTTCGGGCGTGATTCCCATGACCACGGACGACCCCCCGCTGTATACGTACACAGGGATTTTCTCGTCATTGCAATAACGGACAATTTCCCGGACATCATTCTTGTCTCTGGGATGAACCACGATATCGGTGACATGAGAGGGTTTGCCCCTGCGAAGATCCGTGACTTCCTTCAGGGACTGCCCGCTGCTGAATTTCACCCGGTCGAAATCAGAAATTGAAACATTCTCCGCACCAGCGAACTCCCTGAACCTTTCAATCTGTTCATTGCTGAAACGGGATTTCCCCGGGGCGGCGGCTTTTTCATTGCCCTGGTCCCGCTTTTGCATGAAATCCTGATCGGCCATGCCGAATTCCGTTTTCATAATATCAACCAGCGCGTTGCGCGGGTGCTTGAACTCGTCCGGCTTTCCAAGTTTGAAAATGGCCCGGTACGAGTCCTGCGGCGGCGGCTGATTGGTCCAGTCGGGGGTGAATTGCTTGTCGGACATGGCGTTCTCCATACAAAGGTTTTTTGATTATTAATCCGAAATCACGAAGGGATCCCGGGCCTCGATTATTTGCTCGGCTTTTTTCGCTTCATTCCATTTCAGTTCCATGGCCGCCACATTCGCAAGTTTTGTTATTGTCTCGGCGCCCGGATCGCCCAGGGCGCCGATCCCGGTCCTGCGCAAGAGAATATCCTTGAGCGTAAGGGCCATTTCATGGCGCACGGCAAACACCGCCTGGGCGGCGATTTCCCCGTCATCATTTAATGGATCAGCCAGGGCCTTATCCTGGCGCGCCAGTTCCAGAACGCGGCCACAGTCCGTTCCGTAATACCGGCAAAGAGTATCAACAGTCTTTTCATCAAAGCCGGGGTTTCCGGCTTTGCGTTCATCAATGAATTTTTCGATATCCTTTATATCACACCCGGCCAGATACCGCTCGCCGGTGATGCACTTGCCGCTGCCGGCGTTTAATTTTCCGGCGGCCATCTTCATTACATTCTGAGCGAGGTTGCGGCTCGTTGTGTACTTGCCCCCCTCCACGGTGATCAATCCCTCAAACCCATCCCCGGCGCTGTCGTGTATCTCATATTTGCGGGATGCGTCGCGCACGGATTTCGAATCGCCGCCGACCAGCGGGCGCAGGCCTCCGTAGGCGTGAACCACGTCCGCGAGTTCGATGCGCCCGGCGCCGCCCAGGGCTTGATTCACGGTGTCAACCAGGTCGCGCACCGCCTGTTTCGTGACCCGGTATTCATCGGGATTCCCCGCGTACTCCTTGTCCGTGGGGCCGATCAGCGTATACCCTCTCCACGGGGCCATGACAAAACCCCTGCCCGTGGATGTGACCATGGCAATCAGGCTGTGGCACACAGGCTTTCTGGTGATGATGTGAATGCCTTCGGAGCGCTTGATCCGGTTGCCCTTGCTGTGGCCCCTGGCCGCGTCCAGGATAAGGTCCGCCCACGGCCCGCCGCAGTTTATCGTGAGTTTCCCCTTAAGTTCCACATCGCGGCTGCCGGCGAGATCTTTGACCCTGACACCCGCAATTTTGCTGCCGCCGCCGGTGAAAAGAAAATCCTCCACCCGGCAGTAATTGGCAACTTCAGCGCCGCACTGCACCGCGGATCTGATGAACGCAAGGGTCAGCCTTTCGGGAAACAGGCTGGCGCAGTCGTAGTAAGAGAAGACCTTTTTGATGCCTTCCCGGGGCAGAGCCGGTTCCATTTTCAGTGCTTCGCTTAAAGGAATCGTGCAATGAGGCCCGATCCGTTTTGATGCGTCCCACGTGCGGCCCTTGTCGAATGACAGGGAATCATACAAGAGCATGCCAAGCCTGAAGATTGTCGTGTGTTTTGAAACCCCTGAGTTGTAGCAGGGCACGAGAACCCGGGTGGGATACACCAGATTGGGCGCGATGTTTGAAAGGATTCTGCGTTCTCTGAGAGATTCCCTCACGATGCGGAACTCGAAATTCACGAGATACCGGAATCCGCCGTGAATGAGTTTCGAGGTGGCCGCGGATGTGGCGCATCCGAAATCCTGCTTTTCCACAAGCGCAACGGACAAGCCTCTTGATGCGGCGTCATACGCCACAGCCGCGCCCGTGATGCCCCCGCCGATCACGATGACATCGTATTCTTTTCCCTTGTAACTCTCGATAAAACGGTTCATATCCAGGTCCCGATCCGCAGACGCCGGATCATCTCATTTTGAATACCAGGCAGGCCGGGTTCACCTGCCTGCCGTGCGAGCCATGCAGCTTGGCCTGGAGAATGAGCCAAAGGGCTTTCAGCGGGTTGAGGGAAGTCCGCGAAGTGTACCTGAACATATTCACCTTCATCAGATGCACCATGGCTTCCAGGGATGCTGTGATGTCATTGCATTCTCCACTCAGATACACGTTTCGTTTCCCGAGCCGTTTCAACAGCGCATCGCCCACTTCCTGGATCGCGCAGCGCCCGGCAACCATCACCGGCCCTTTCACCGCGGCAATGGCCCCGGCGTCGAATCCCTTGCCCGCTATCAGAGTCCATCCGCCTTTGCCCCCGTAATCAAAAGCAAGATACTGCAATATGCCAATGGAATTGCCGTAGCATCCTTCCAAGCAGGCCATTTCCCGGCCCTTAATCACGGTTACGTCGTGGGGCAGCGACGGATGCATTTCCGAAGGATATTTCCCGCCATACTCCGGCAGCTCATTCAGGATATCAATATTATTTATGTCTTCGTAATCTCCGGTGAGCCGAATATCCTCGTCCCTTTCAACCCCGTTGCCAAAACCCCTGTCCACGGCGATCCTCAGATGCGGAATATCTCCGACGCCCAGCCCGAACATTCTGGCGCCCACAATGTCCACGGCCACAACATTCAGTCCGCCGGCCAGAACCTTGAACGGCCTGACGCACTTGTTCGACATGGACCGCAGTGGATAATGGCCGTGAATGGTTCCTTCGACGCCTTCAATCAACGTCACGTCCGGCCGCACATGATCGAGCAGACCCGCGATCTTGCTGTGAAGGTTGTAATTGTGGTCAAGGCAGCGATCTCCGTGCGGCGGAAAGCCCCACTGGTTTTTTATGCCCAGAGAAACCACGCTGAGCGTGTGGGTCTTCAACTTCGGAATGTTGATGTAAAGGTTTTTGCCTTTGTCCCTGATAAGCTTTTCGGCAACGGTTTTCGGCATCCCGAATGTGGTCAGTTCATAGCCGCGCGGGTCCCTGTCCGTGGCCGGGCCTTTGCCTGTGAAGTTGAATGAAACGGTTTTTTCTTCATCGAGATAAACCGGAATCGCACCGTTTTCCCGGCAGACTTTGCTATACCCGATCATCTCGAAAACAAGCCGTGTGTAGTTGCCCTGAGAGCTGTTTTCAATAATGAATATTTTGCGCGCCCCGGCTTTGCGCCAGTAACGAATCGCCGCCTCCAGGACTTCGGGCCTGGTGTATACATACGGGTCGGCGCCGACCCCGTTGGGCTTGATATAAACATCGCCGCTGCTTTTGAGGAGAGAAGCGCCGCCCAGAGAATCGAATATCTCAGTTACTGCGGCATGGACTTCTTTCAACAGGTCCCCGCGCAGCGGAATGAAATCATCGAACCCGTTTTGCCCGTGAGCCGCGTTCAACCGTTTAATAATGACTGTGTTCTTCCCGGTTCCGTTTTTTTTCATGGACATCCGTCGCCTCATTTCCCCTGAAAAGACGCTTACATGCTGTGTCCAGGCCCTGCCAGGCTCTGGAGCATGGCCTGCTCGGCGTACAAATAAACGTCCGCTGCAATCTTGCGCGCCTTTTCCGGCTTTTTGGCTTTGATGGCCTGAAATATTTCCCTGTGGAAGATTTCCGACCGTTTGCAGTTTTCAGGGGTGTCAAAATACAAATAGGCGTAATCCTTGAGCATGGTGGTAAAGGAATTGAGAAGGATAACGAATAAAAGATTGCCGCTGGCCCTGGTGATGATATTGTGTACGCGCCAGTCTCTGTCCGCGATTGGCATTTCACCGCATTCAAAAACAACACGTTCCAGTTCCCCCAGGTCATCCATGGTTCTGTTGGTTGCCGCGTGAAATGCAATTTCCGGAACTAGGATTCTTCTCAGATGCGACAGGTTTGCGAGGATCGAAATGTCGGGCGCGCCTTGCCTGAAAAGCATGTGTTTCACAAGTTCAAGGCTTCCGCTTTCGAGATAATCCTTCACATACACGCCGTCGCCGTGTTTTATCTCTACAAGTTCCATGCTCTCCAGCTTGTTCAGGGCCTCGCGCACTGTGGCGCGGTTGACATTAAGGTTTTGCGCGAGATCCCGTTCCGCAGGAAGTTTCTGTCCCGGCATAAGCTCCCGGCTTATAATCTTATCCTTCAACTGCGCAACGATTTCCTCATGAAGCCGTGTTCTCTGCAGGGGAATCAGCAGCGCAGTGTTTTTTTCATCACTCATACAAGCCTCCGGATATCGAATCATTCAACGGTTCAATGGCCCAGTGGTTCGGCCAATTTTCATTTTACTCAAACCCGGCCGCGCTGTCAAATGATTTTCTCAAACCCGCAAATTGGCGAAAAGTTCATTCAAAAAAGTGTTTTTGAGATTTGATGAGGGATTGTCAGTTCTGCACAATGCCGCGGGCTGCGCCCACGGCCGCGCCGTAGCAGGCCAGGGTTGTGGGTCCGTCCGAGTACACCAGAAGCTCTGCGGTTTCGGGAAATGTCAGGGGGACAAGGGGAACGCCGAGGTTTATGGCATGCGCGGCCATGGCGCGCGCCACGGCCGGGCCCAGGATGTCCGAGGTAATCATGTTGAAGCCCGAGCCGGTTCCGAACAGGCGCGGCGCGGGTGACAGGCTGTTATCCACGCGCTCCTTTTGCATAAGCGCCAGTACGCGCCCGATAAACTCGGCCTGGATAAAGAAACACAGCTCGGCTTCGGGATCGCCCGCGGCCAGTTTTTTATCCAGTTCGGGCGGGGTCATTTCCTGTCCGGCAAGCTTGTGGTACAGGAATGATGGGAAATCCGCGGCGCCTGTAAGGTCCGCGAACACTTCACCCGAGGGGATGCGACCGGCCGCACGCGGGGACAGGGCGCGCGCCATGAACATCTCCAGCTTGGACGGTGACATTTTCTTTCTGTCTTTAGCAAGAAGCCTGATCGCATCGGGCAGTGCGTCCAGGGCTTCGGCGATATCCGAATCCCGGGACAGGACTCTGCCGGAAACCGCAAACCGGTCCAGGGCCAGGTGCATGAGATGCAGGATATCCGCGGATGAAAAAGTGGCGGCGAACCCGGGATCGTCGTTCATGGCCAGGTAGGGAATCCAGATGGGTTTGCGCCGTGCGCTGCGGCTGCGCAGGCTCACCTGGTTGCTGTCGCGCGAGGATACACCCCCGAACCCGGTGCCGATGCTGAAGATCATGCAGTCGCCCTGGCCCGGCGCCGCGTACATGGGCGTCCAGGAGTCTTTATATAGGAACGTTTCCATTTTCAGTTCATTTTCAAGCCGCTCTTTGAGCGGGTAGTTCTTCATGCCCGTGTTCATTGCCTCGATGATGCGCCCGTCTTCCACAAACCCGGCCGAAGCCACACCCACGGCGTGCGCGGCGTGCACATCCGCCTCCTTGAGCAGCTCGCGGATGGCGCCCACCATGGCGCGCTCGATGAGTTTGGACTGCCCCTGGGATGTGAGCCCGCGCCGGGTTTCATCATCCAGCATGACTTTGTACTTGATGTTTTCAAGGGATGAAATGAAGCGCACCGCGCTGCCGTTTCCGCGATACGCAAATATGGCCGCAGCCAACTTGGTTCCACCAAGGTCCAGGCCCACGACAATCCGTTCCGTTGTATTTTGTGCTTCGGTCATAAATTCGGGAAAAAAAATCAATTTACTAACAAAACGTTTTTTTTATTTTACCCCATAAAAGCACCGGTCAAACCATTTTGTTGACAATATCGCTACAACTTGGCTTGCCGGGCATTCAAGGGATTTTGCCGCTTTTAACGATTTTCCACATGAAAATGTTCCCAACCCCATATCGCCAGCCGGGCGCCGACGCGTTATACTTGAGCCATATGCACGAAAATCGCGCCGCGCGCAAAAACTCTCTGCGAACCAAATACCCGGACGGGCTCAAATTCCAGTGCCAGTACGGATGCACCAAATGCTGCGCCATTCCCGGTGTTGTTTACGTGGGCTCGTGGGAAGCACCACCCATGGCCGAGTTCTTCGGCATGGATACAGAAACCTTCATGCAAACGCACCTGCGCCCGCACTGGGGCGATGTGTACGAAATCAATATGCCCGACGACAAACCGTGCAAATTTCTGACCGAAACCGGATGCGCCATCTACCAGGTGCGCCCGCTCCAATGCAGCACCTTCCCGTTCTGGCCCGACCA
>Ga0351884_1093_pt2 | contig 22903 bp, 17 predicted proteins | sample BONcelFGM3001F15_FD_206773 | JGI IMG/M metagenome (GOLD analysis project Ga0351884, IMG submission 206773) | Enriched cells from coal bed in the Powder River Basin, Montana, United States - BONCAT cells FGM rep3 HSBNCT.FGM.300.1.F15 ...
TTCCGCAAGAAGTGCATCGGCCTCAGCAAGGACGGAATCCAAATCGTGTCCCTCGCCTGCTTCTATCTCCCTCTCTCCTTTGGCCAAAAGGCGTAACAGTTCTCTGTCACGCTCCGACTGCTCAAAGGCTTCCACACTGAGCATTACTGCAGCAGCACGCCCCCTCTGTGTTATCACGACGGGTTCCCTGGAATCCTTGACCCTCTTCAGCACCTTGGCAGCATCCTGCCGCAAATCGCTGACTGGAATGATATTCAATAGTCTACCCATGTTGTACCTCCTGTAGTACTTCTAAACGTACTACAGAGCATGCACAGAATCAAGCGTCATAGGAGATGTGGTGTGGTGCTGCGCGCCCAACAAAATCATCAGCGGCGGGCGCGAGCTGGTACAAAGCTTCGGCAGACACCACAGATTCTGATGCACCACGTGGCCGCCCGTCCGCTGGATGAAAAAGTTTTAGCTCCCTGGTCGACTGATGAGGCTCATGTCGTTAAAGCTGCATTTTCACCCCCAAAAACGCACGTTTAAGACCAAAATGGGGGCTGATGTTGGAATTTATTGTAACGTAATCAATGTGTTGGCTTGGTCCGACCCCGTTCGGCCCCCGTTCGGACCCCGTTCGTCGTTCGTTGGTCCGACCCCGTTCGCCCGTTCGTTCCGTTCGTGTTCGTTTCGTGTTAGAGGTTGGCTTGGTACGACCCCGCTCGGCATACCGTCCTGTCTCATGATCACTTCCATGCCATTTCAATATGTTGGCTTGGTACGACCCTTATGTTGCGAGTTTGCCTATCCTGTTGATATCGCTATAAATGTTCGCGAATCTACGAAAGACGGTTATTTCCTTTGATTCCAAGTGCTTATGCAGAGCGACAACATAACACCGTCCATACTGGTAGCATAATTTTTGCTCACGGTCTATAGCTCGGCCTGCCCGTGCAGCTCACGCGGAAACGCGGGATTACAGGCTGTCAAGCCAGGCCAGGGTCTCTTCCTTGTTTTTCCAGTCGATGAGCTCATCCAATTTTGGATCAGCGGCGATGCGCGACTGGGTGTATTCGATAAACTTCTTTTGGATGTTGCGTTTACGCGATAGATCAAGTTTGAGATAGATCATCGTTGTTTCGATCTTTTCGTGCCCCAGACGATTTTTGATTTCGGTGACGTCCTTGCCGCCGCACAACATGTTGACGGCGCACGAATGGCGAAAACTGTGGACGGGATTCAGGCCTTTCAACCGTTTTTCGGGAAGCGCAAGCGATAGATACCTCTGGCAGATGCGATTGATGCCGTGGCGGGTGAGCTCCTCCCTGCGCTGATTGATAAAGAGCCGCTTCTGGTATTGGGGTTTTGGCCGGGGACGGTGTTGAGCGATATAGACGGAAATGAGCTGAGCGGTTTTTTCCAAGAGCTCTATCTGTCGGAAGCGGTTTCCCTTGCCCAGGATGGCGAGGGTCTTCTCGTGGGCGTCAAAGTAGTCAAGATTGAGGGATGCGATCTCGCTTGCGCGGGCGCCGGAGTCGCTCAGAAGATGCAGGATCGTGTAGTCGCGAAAGCCATCACACCTTTTAAGATCAACGGATTTAAGGACGGCCACTATTTCCTCGGGAAAGAGATAGCCAATGAGCGGTTTTTGTGCTCGCTTTTTGGGAATGGCGAGGATCTTTTCGGCCCACATTCGATCCTCCGGATAGAGAAGCCGAACCATCCTGGCCAGGGATTTCAGTGCCGCGAGACGCTGATTGCGCGTGCTGGGGCAGTTCTCCCGCTCATCTTCGAGATGATCCAGGAAGGAGAGAATCAGATCGGAGGATAGATGCTCGGTGGTGAGGGCCTTGACCCGGGCTTGGTGAAACCGGGCGGCGAAAGGCAAAAAGATCGAAAAGGCATGCCTGTAGGCCGTCACGGTGTTTTCCGCCACCCCCTTGATGCGGGGCAGATACCGGTCGAAGAATTCTTGAACGCAAACGGTAAGCTCCATCAGATATCCTTTTGCGCCTTGATGCTGAAATCGACAAGGTGCCGGCGCTTTTCGGCGTCAAGCACTTTAAGGTAGACGGCGGTATAGCGATATTTACGATGTCCCATGAAGGTGGCGAGCACCGGCAGTGCCGCCTGGGCGGATTGGCCCCTTTCGCGAATCTGCCTCAAGGTGTTGATGGCGAAGGAATGCCTCAGACTGTGGGGGGTGGGAGAGCCAAAGACGGTATTGGCGACGATGCGCCGGGGGGAATGGATACCGATACCACGCACGGCACGGGAAAAGGCGGCATATAGACGGCCTTTCGACACCATGTCTTTCTTGCCTGGCAAAAGGCGTGGATTTTGATCGCCTGGCATGAGCGAGCTTCTAACGCTCAGATAGTTGTCCATGTGGGCGATGACCTCCCCTGGCAGGGGTATGAGGCGGTCCTTGAAGAATTTGGTCTTTTCGATATAGATGCTTCCTTCTTCCTTGATGTAATGGTCGCTTTTGAGCCGCAGTGGCTCGGAGAGTCTCAGGCCGCATCGGGCAAGGAGAAGAATGGCCGTATACGTGGTAAGATCGTCAAGGAAGTGGGCCGCATCGGGTCTTATTGAGCTCTGAACGGCGCCAAGCAGTCGGTCGGTCTGGCGGGGGGAAAGGACAAACGGGATAAAGGCGTTTTCACTCATCGCCGGTATATCCTCGATGGGATTGTACTGGATGATGTCCTTCCTTACCAGATACTCAAAAAATCCTCGTAGCGCGGACAGGATATTGTTAACCGTGCTGGGCTCCAGCCTCAAGCTGTTTCTAAATTCAAGGATGGACCAGGGGGATAGGTCGGCAATATCGATGGGGGTGTTCGCCAGCCATCGATCAAAAGGCCTGAGCTTTCTCCTTATGCTTCCATCCGCATAGCCAAGTCCTTTCCGGTACTGAACATATTCTTCCAGGATTTCCTCAAGGGAGCTTTCAAAGGGTTTCATCCCATAATACCTTTCTCATCAATGAAACGTGGATCTTGAGATAGCGGCTGGTGGTTTGAATTCTATCGTGGCCAAGCATTTCCCTTATGTCACAAATCGACCTGCCGGCCTCGAGCAAGGTCTGCGCGTAGCTATGACGCAGGCTGTAAGCGGAGTGCGCGATATTGGCCCCGCGAAGGCAGGCGGTGATTTCACTGCTTACCGTACAGGGCAGCATAGCCTTATAGGGAGCGTGGAGGCTTATAAACAGGGCTCGTCTGTCGGACTTGGGTCTTGCGCCGATGACATAGGCGCAGATGGCCTTGAGAGTGTCCTCGGGCAGGGGGAGTCGAATGGGATGCGTGTTCTTCCGGTCCGGCACGGCGATTTTGCCCTCGGCAAAGAAGAGGTCATCAAGGCGAATCCGGCTGATTTCCTTGGGGCGAAGGCCCAGGCTGTAAGCCAGGTAGAGCATGGCATTGGCCCTGAGGTCCCTGGCGGTGGAAAAAGCCAAGCCCGAGAAGAGGCGCTTAATTTCATCCGGGCGCAAGAACCTTGGCGGATTGGCGTGGGCAAAATTGGGCGGGGCGGTAAGCATGCGGGCGAGGTCCCTTGAAAGGATATTCCTTTCTCGGTAGAGGTAGCTTACAAATCCGCGCACACATGACATGTATAACCTGTATAAGGAACGGGACGACGTGCCACGACTGGAAAGGTTGCGGGCTGACATTAGGAAACCATCCAGTTGGTCTATCCTTAGAGCGGAAAGATCGATATTTTCTTTTTCAAGGTAGCGCCACAAAGCCGTCAGCACCCTTCTTACCCGGTAAGCCTTGTCAGTGCCCACCTGTCGGGTCTTGCGGTAATAGATCAGGTATTCCCGGTAAATGGCGGGGAGCTCGGACTCAGGCTCCTGGATCGGCGCGCACAGCTTCTTTTGCCCATGGAGGTAGCGGGCAAGCCCTCTGACCGCCCCCGCACTCTGAGTGAGTCCGCATTTTTCTTCAAAAGCTTTCAGGGTGGCGGGAGTGAAAACCGAGTCGTGATCGATTTTGTGGGTTGTTATGAAGGTAAGAAAATGGTTCAGCATCCGCTCGTAGTGATTGAGCGTCCCCGGGCTGTAACCTGTTTCGGCCATCCAAAGGAGATACTCTTGCATGGCTTCGTCAATATTTATGGGGGCTTTATCATTCATGTCGGTTCGGCCTCTCCAATGTGAGCGCGAAAGAAACGGTGCCGCCTTCAACCATTCGTCCGCCGGTGAGCGGGCGCCTGGGGAAGATTCCTTGATCGAACATCATTTCCGCCCATGGCGGGCTTGTTTTGACAAGTTTTGAGAAACTCGACACTTTCGACAAAGCTCAGGTTCCTGCAAAGCATTACCATATCGATGGTGTTGAAGTTCTTTTCACATCGGAAACACCTTGCCAGGTTGGTTTTGGCATGGGTGGCTGTTCGAAACTCCCCGCAAAGCGGACAGAGAAAACGGAAGAATCCTTCCGAGAACTTACATGAAATCAGCAATTGCTTTTCAATCAACCAGTCAATGGGGATGAGGTTTCGCAATTCATACAGCTGCCGGTCGGAAAACCTTCTTTTCATCCTGTCACCTCCGTCGATGCGGACCTTTTTCTAGCGCTACGGCGCGTTTGCCGTAGCCTCTTCTTGTAAATCGGAGAACCACCACACCCGCGCGTCCGCAAAACCGGCACATGGATGCGGTGGAGTCGCCATTGACTCTGGATGATTCCCTACACTGGAACCGGGTGGGTGTGGAAGTTGGATCATCCAGTTTTTTTGAGGCTATTTGACGGATTCTATGACGGCGATGGTTTTCGGCTTGTCGGTGGGCCTTGATTCCCTTGTCGGTTTTGCGGTACTGGCTCTGAGCTTTTCGGTGCGATCGTCTCCGGCCCAGGACGCGGCACTCCTCACCGCAGTAGGCCTGGCCTCTCCAGCAAGAGCGGCATACACAAAAGAAGCATCCGCACCAACGACACTGAATCCGGAGCAGAACGGAAATTTGTCGCGCCTCCCGACTTGGAACTTGCAGCCTGTCGGAGGCTCGATTAAAATAGATTTGGTTGCTCGGGCTTCCGACCAGCTCGGTAGCTCAATTCTGGTAAGGCTCGGAGATTGCCGCTCTGAGCCTTACTTCTTAAACTCCCCTTAAAGCCGTCTCCCAATGGCGCCTTAGGGCAATTCACCATCAATTCTCTTTACTTTTCGCTCAGTCTCGGATGGAATGCAACGGATGGATCGCTCTTGGAGGCATACGGCGAGGAATCTTTGGGCCACTTATGCACATGCCGGACGGAACATGGCGAGACACAAAGGTTAAGGCGAAGAAGATATCTTTCCCATGCTTGAAATCCGCCAGCGGGGTAATGGCGGCAGGGTAGCAGGCGGGGTATTTCGCGCATGCGAAGGGCGGGGTTGCGGGATAGGCTGGGTACAATCCCGCAACATAATCAAACTCGCGACATAACGACCCCGCTCGGCATACCGTTCGGCATTCGTGTGGGGGCCTGGGGAGAACCCCCCCCCGGCTACCCGCTTTAGGGGACAGGTGCATTGGATCTAACAATATCTTTTGAGCCTTAAATGACTTTCCATAACCTGATATTTCAGGGATTTACAAAAACCGTCTATCCCAGGAAATAGAGTTGCAGATGTAATATTCATGAGACGGAGCTTCTTTATACCTTCATAGCGCATTTTAGAAGAAAGAACGTAAACAGTTCCTTCATTAGAATCAAAGGCATATTGACCAATTATGGTATCGTATGTTTCATAATTAGTGCTTGATACAATGAAAAGACCTTTTTGTGCTACCATTCGTTCATTTTTCAACTCTGGCTCATATGGTATGAAAAATGATTTGTCATCTCTTTGGTCATCAAATAGTTTGTCTTTATACTTATCATCCTTGAAATTCTCTTTATCAGTATCAGTAAAATGTAATCATAGGTAAGTACTTTAGCCATAGCGTTCCGTTAAGTTGCCTTTATTCCTGGAAAATTGGCTCAAGCCCCAGTTGAGACCGTCCTGATTCTCGGTCCCGTTTGGGGTGGGCTCGCAGGGCATTGGTAGCCAAGTAGCTCAAACCCTTCTGTAGCGCAGTCAGGATCTCTGAGAGGGAGCCGGTCTTGAGGGCACTAACAAGAAGTCTGACAGGATGAGCCGCACACATTGCCACTTTTCGGGTGGATGTTGCCACGCGGCATGCCAATTGAGTGGCATGGGCAAGGAAACGCTTGAGGGCCGCGGCAATAATGGATGCCCAAATGAGCCCTTCGGCAATGTCTGGATTCGCTGTATCGAAGGCATGCAGATTGGAGTAGGATTTTCACTCTTTGAAAAGCAGCTCAACCTGCCACCTCAAGTGGTAGGCGAGGCAGACGTCCCGTAGGCTGAATTGCCGACAGTCCAGGTTGGTAATCAGGTATTGGAATTCTTTCGTTTGGGAATTCCAGGTGACGATCATGCGGAAGATCATCGGCACCCCATCCACATCCCAACCCACCTCGAGATCCGTGGCTTGTCTTTTGGGCAGTCTGTGAAGGATCTCGTTGAGGGTTTTATTGCGAAAACGGCGAGGGCGGCTTCCATCCTCACACCAGGCATCCATTACCCAGGGATTCAAGCCCTTCTTCCCACGGATGATGAAGGAGCCTCCATTTTGATCGACCTCGTGCATGTAACTCAAATTCACAAAACCTCGGTCTCCCAGGAAAAGACAATCCTTGAGCTGCCTTGGATCGGGGAAATTGGCCTGTTCGCTTTCCGTGTCAGCGGTAAGAACGATCCTCACCGCCGTATCAGAGAGCAAATCCATGGTGGTATGCAGTTCCACGGCCGCCGGACTCACCGCGCTGAATCGACCGGGAAAGATGTCTTCGAGGGCATCCTTGAGAGCGAAGGAGCTTCCGTCATGGACCTGGATCTGTTTGAAGTTGCGGAAAGGGGAGCTCTCCCGGAATCCGAGAACATTGAAGCTCATCTGCTTGATCGCAAGCGAGGTGATCGCAAGCATCATCTCGGGAAATTCCTCCTTGGCCAACTGGTTGTAGAATGCCTTGTAGCCGATCTTGGTTTCGCTGAGAGCGTTAAATTCCCGCTGCAGATCCGCCAGGCTTTCCACCTGGTTACAGGCAAGACTTGTCACTATGGAAAGGGCCAGTTTGAAGGGAGTGATGGTCCGTTCCCGCTCACAAAGTCCAATTTCTTTACCAAGAGCATTCAGATCACTCTCGGAGAATACCTTCTGGAATTTGGCCGCTGCAGCCATGATTCTCTCTTTGTCCATTTGCTCGGCCTGGATCATGTGAAGACCTCCTTGGGTTATGGGTTTCAAGGTTATAATCCCATAACGGAGGCCCAAAGTCCAGCCCTTTGACATTCCAACGAAAATGGTGGAAAGTGCCCCTTTCAGCGTCGCCCAAGAAGAACCGAACCCTCAGCAATGGAGCCAACCTAGTGGAACGCTATGGCTAAAGTACTTACCTATGAAAATGTAATGGTTTCAGAGCGTATATGCAGCAATCGTTATGACCGCATTCAAAGGCAAAATACGCTGCAACGTATGGTGAAAAAGTAAAATCAAGCATACGTGTCGGTGTTCCATAATGTTGCATTAATGAAAGCCATTCTAGATTCTTGAAGGTTCTAGGAAGCGTCGTGAGATAAAGGTGTGCATTAGATTTAAACTGTTCTAGCATCGCCTTTTCATGCTCATTTTTCTGAATATGTTGCTTCTGGCTCGCCCTGCTTTGAAGATTGCATGCATATCGACAAACAGCCTGTAGAATGAACTTTCTAATTTCCACTCCAGGTTCGAATGCCCTCTGAAGATCAATTGTCGATAGGGTTTGTTGCAGACTTTTTCTTCGAATTCTGTCCAGTCATGAATGTGTACGACTGGCCAAATCTCATTGTGTTTCTCTGCGTTATGCTTCATGGCTCTATAGTGCCCTCGCAAAGCCTGATAGGGGGTCCAGCCTGAAGAAGACCCTAACCCATTAGGATTGAGGGGAGCATGAGAGAGCACCGGAAGGTTTTTCTCCGGTGCTCTCTCATGCTCCCCTCAATCCTTCGTTCAACCCATTAGGATTGAGGGGAGCATGAGAGAGCACCGGAAGGTTTTTCTCCGGTGCTCTCTCATGCTCCCCTCAATCCTTCGTTCAAGAAGCCCGGAACAGCACTGGGCGGGTATATAGGGTATTGCTTCGGATTGGCACTGCCAGGATGTGGCCGGAAGCTGTGGTTGCCCCGGCGATAGCGAGGTCTGGCGGACAAAAAATGCCTTGCTCGTCAGAGAAGATGAATGCTCAAGTCTAACATACTTGCCCTTTTGGAGGCATCCTTGTTCGGATTTTCCTCACTCGGGCGCACCTGTAATGTGCCACTTGAGCGGTGCCACTCAAGGGAAATCTCAAAGATCAGGGACGATGCGTTTCAGATGGGACGCTTGGGCCTACCCGGGCCTGATGACGGTCCCATTCTTCAAAACGATGGCGCGGAGCTTGAGGGCTCCACCGCAGTATGGACATGCGATGGGCTGCCAAGGCTCGAGCTCGATTACGGGTTGCTCCACATCGAATCCATGGGCCAGCTCAATCAAACCGCTGATGGTATCCAGGCCCACCTTGCAGTTGGAATTCATGAAGCCGAAGTATCTTACCTTCATGAACCCGGTTGGCAGCACATGCTGCAAGAAACGCCGGATGAATTCCATGACATCGAGAGCCATGGTTCTCCAGCGTTCGCTGTGTGACTTCTTGTAGCGAAAGGTGACGATTCGATTCTCCACCTTCACAATGCGATTGTTGGAGATGGCCACCTTGAAGACATAGGGAGACAAATACTTGAGACTGGCCGAGCTTTCGCCCACCGCCTGGCAGTTGACGTTCCACTCGGTCTCCCAGACATCGGGCGGGATCTCATGGATGAGCCCGGCAGCCTGCATCTCGTCCCGGAACTTGGCCCTGAAGATCTTGGACAAGGCCTTCACCGGCAGATAGAAGTCGATTCGCGACGAATGCCAGGTGCGGTCTTTGGTGGAAAGAGCTCCTCCGGCGGCAACGTAATGGATATGAGGATGATACTCGAGGGTACGTCCCCACGTATGCAGGACACCAAAGAATCCGGGAAGATCGCCCCCGGCGTGCTTCCCGTCGGCGGCGAGCTTCTTTATGGCCTCGGAGGATGCCTTGAAAAGGGCCGAATAGGCCGCCCTTTGGTGGCTTCGGATGAAGCGGCGCAGACTCTCGGGAACGGTAAACGTGAGCATGAAATGATGGCCGGGCAACTGCCGGTTCATCTGGGCTTCAAGCCACTGCCGGGTCTTGTGATGCTGGCAGGTGGGACAATGGCGATTCCCGCAGGAGCGGTAGACGACATGGCCCTTTCCACATTGCTCACACTCGTAATAAGCGTAGCCCGCCTCATGGGTTCGGCACTCCATGATGGCATCGACGGCCTTTTTATGCTCCTGTGGCATATCGTCGCCAAAGCGGTCCATGTAGTCGGGACCGAAGGTGCGGAAGATCTCACTTATCGTTGTCATAGTTGAACCCCTTCATGGTATGGTTAATGATCTTCACTGCATCTTCGGCTCCCTTTTGCGTGAGGTGAAAATAGAGCATGGTGGTTTCCAGGCGGCTGTGGCCCATGAATCTCTGAACAACTTCCGGATGGACCCCGGCCTCGAGAAGATGGGTAGCATAGCAATGGCGAAGCGTATGGACGGAGACTCTCCGTTTGTTGATGCCCGCCTCGTGCTTGGCCTGCCGGAAGGCCCCCTGGACACTGTCGATGGCCATGGGGTTTTTGGCCGTTGGTCCCTGGTTGTGTCCTCTGCCGAGGGCTGGGAAAATGAGATCTGGGTTCCTATGGGTTACCCAATAACGGCGAAGCAACTGATAGGTCTCATGGCAGAGGCACTTCGATGATCCCGAGCTGAGGGTGATTGATGGTTTGCTGGATGATCGCGTGCTGAACGAACTGCTGGCCCCGGAGGGATTCACACCGTGCATGCGGGATATCTATCCGTGCCATTATGTTCGGGCGGAATTGCTCAAGGCTCTGCGGTACACGGGGATGAGCTACCGTGCCTACTGCAAGGATGTGATCAATCGATTGGATAGCAAAAGGCAAAGGGCTTTCATACACCTGCCGCTGCACAAAAGGATAGAGATAGATCATACTCAGTTGTGCCATTTCCGCCGGGGCTTGAGTACGACCCAGATGGTCAATCTGACGGTCTATATGATGCATCTTCTGGTCAAGAGCGGCATGATATCGCATCCTTTCAGGATCTGCGGAATCGATTCAACGGACTTGGCGGCAATTACCTGCCCAAGGCCACTGGCGACGGTGACACTTCCCAAGGGCAAGAAGGTGCGCATCTATGCGGAGTTGGATGCGGACTGCGGCAAGCGTCGGAAAAAGCGAGACAAATCGGAATATTTCGTTGGGTATCGGCTCCACACGCTGGTGGCCTTCGATGCGCGAACGGGAGCCCATTATCCCCTAGTCAACCTGATGGCTCCGGCCAATCATCACGACAACCTCTTTCTGCCTCAATTGGTTGCCTTCGCCCATGCCATGGGACTGCGCATCGATATCATTACCGCGGACGAGGGTTATATCGATCCGGAGCAGAATGAAGAGATCAACAAGAATTATGGGGTGCGGGTGATCGCTCCGGCCAGCGAAAAGGTGAATCCGCCCGAGCACGTTGACGCGGAGAGTGGAGCGGTCTACATGAGCGGAAGCTGCGAGACTGCCATGCGCTACCTTGGCAGAACAGAAACGGGGCACGAATTTGGGTGTAACGACCAAGCATGCTTCCATGCTCCCAATTGCCCCCAGTGTCGGGAAATCCCTTTGGACAGCGGTATGTTCGGACAGATTCCGGATCAAATTGAACAGGTCAATGATGTCAGGGATATCCGTAAGAATATGGAGCGTTGTTTCAATTTGGCGAAACACCGGGAAGGTTTGGAACCGCTTCGAGTCAAATCCCAACACGCGGCAATGGCTGCGGCGACTTTCGCCCAAATGGCTACTTTATTGCTGGAAATCGTGGGAACAAGAAGAACGCCCAAGAAGGAGGAGAAGCCAATACAGCTAAAGGTAGCCGTAGCTTTTCGGCGAGCCCGAGCAAGTGAAGTGGGGGGTTAGAGCAATTACATTCACAATCCATGGTGGTCAGATCGGGAACGAAAGGCAACGGGAATGAGCTCCAATATCCATTGGAGTTTCGATGGCTTATGGGACTGGGAGAATTCAATGCGCTCCTGGCTATTTTACCCATGATTCATTGAAACCATTGCAACTGTCTAAACGTCTGGGAGGTTGTGGACCAGCTTTTTAATAGCTCGAATCGACAGACAATTTTCTCGGGTCGCATTCAGAAACCGCTTGACCGAGTGAGGCACCCAATAGAAGGGCTCGTTAACGGGATCGCCATAGAGGGCAACCCCCCCCGAAAGCCAATAACCAGTCGCCCCTCGGATCAAATGGTACTGGGAATGGCCGGAGAAAATTAAAAAAATCTCCTCAAAACCGACACCGGAGTTCTGACTCTGGGGGTTTTGAAGTACTTTTCAACAGGCTTTATAAGCGTTGTCCCGCGGCTGTTGTCAAGGACGGGTGAAGTTGTTAGGATGCTGCGCGGGTTATTGCGGGTCGCGGTCCCGGCAGCCCACGCGGCATACATTGATGATCACGATGATCGGGATGATAAAGATATGAACAATTGTTCAGTCCGCCTCCGGCCGCAACCGTTGAGGATCGGAGACGTTGTGGTGGACCCGCCGCTCATTTTGGCTCCCATGGCGGGGGTAGCCGACGAAGTCTACCGGCGTATCATGGCGGAGCACGGAGCGGGGCTGGTCACCACGGAAATGGTGAGCGTCGAAGGCCTTCGCCGGAGCCAGCCCTCGACGCGGAAGCTTTGCGCGCTCGACCCGTCCCTTAAAATCCCTCTGGCGGTTCAGATTTTCGGGGGCAATCCCCAAGCCGCGGCCGAAGCCGCCAGGTTGGTGGAGGGAATGGGGGCGTCGCTCATCGACATCAACGCGGGATGTCCGGTGAGAAAGGTCGTTCGGCAGGGCGCGGGCGCTGCGTTGCTCCGGGAGCCGGGTCGGTTGGCCTCGATGATTGAAGAGGTCAAGAAGGCGGTTTCGCTGCCGGTTACCGTGAAAATCAGGGTGGGATGGGACGAACGGTCGACGGACCCCGTCGGACTGGCCAGGCTGGTCGAATCGGCGGGCGCGGACGCCATCGCCGTCCACGCGCGCACCGCCGTGCAGCAATATTCGGGAAAGGCGGATTGGTCCCACATCACAAGGGTGAAGGCCGCCGTCGGAATCCCCGTGATCGGAAACGGAGACATCGACAGGCCATCCCTGGCCGACCGCATGCTCCGGGAGACGGGCTGCGATGCGGTCATGGTGGGAAGAGCGACCATGGGGAACCCATGGCTTTTGTCCTCCATCGCCGCCCAGTGGGGACATCCGGTGAACGGGGGTCGCTGCCCCGGCTGGGAGCACTTCCACGAAACCGCCCGATCCCACGTGGAAGCCGTGCTGCAAAAGAAGCCCAAAGCCCTGGGCCACGCCAGGCAGATCTTCATCTGGTATTCCAAGGGATGCCCGGAGATCTCCCGCCTGCGCTCAAAACTGTTGGCGACGAGCGAGCCCCATGGTATGCAGGATGTCTTTCGCCAGTGGGTGGAGGAAAACGCGTCCAGGGAGGCGCCGTTTCTGTCCGTGAAAGTTCCGGAATCCCAAAGCATTGGCGGTTACACTGACCATCATGATCGTGAGGATGGGGGCGTGCTTCGATGAAAGTGATCGTGGCCACGACGGCCGGGTTTTGCAGGGGAGTGAGGGACGCGCTGGAGGTGACGCTGGAAGCCATCCAGAAGAGGACCGGCGATGAGACGATTTATACGTACGGGCCGCTCATCCATAACCGCCAGGTGCTCGCCATGCTGGAGGAGAAGGGGATCCGGGAGGAAAACGATTTCAGCAAGTTCGCCGGCAATAAAGTGGTCATCCGGGCCCACGGCATTCCTCCCGAGGATCGGCAGAAACTGTTGCAGGCAGGGGCGACCATCCTCAATGCCACGTGCAAGCGCGTGGCCCGGGTGCACGCCGTCATCAAAAGACATGCCCGCAACGGTTACCACACGGTGATCGTGGGAGATGCTGACCATGCGGAAGTGATCGGCTTGCTGGGATATGCCGACGGGTTGGGGACGGTCATCAATCGTCCGGAGCAGGTGGACAATCTGCCGGCGGATTGGAACAAGGTGCTCCTGGTGGCGCAAACCACCCAAAACGAGGAAGTCTTCGAAAAGATATGCGAGCGCTTCCTGAAACGGTATCCCGGCGCGGTGGTGAACAACACCATCTGCGGCTCCACCCACGAGAGGCAGGCCGAAGTGAGGCAGATGTGCTCCAGCGTGGACGCCATGGTCATCGTGGGCGGGCACCATAGCGGCAATACCCTGCGATTGGCGGAAGTGGCCCGTGAATGCTCCATACCCACCTATCACGTGGAAACGGAAGCGGATCTGAACCAAAACGAGATGGCCCGCTATTCCGTGGTGGGGATATCCGCCGGTGCTTCCACCCCCAATTGGATCATCCGCAACGTGGTCCAATTCCTGGAGACCGTTCAGACCCAACCATCCGGATTGCGGCACAAAGTGAAGCGAATCCTGGAGCTTCTGGCTTTCGGCAACTGCTATATCGCCCTGGGAGCGGCGCTTCTGCCCATGGTCGTGCAGGCCCTGACCGGGCTGGAAGCGTCTCTCAGCAATTGCGGAATGGCGGCTTTCTATGCGTTCGCCATGCATTCACTCAATATCTACCTGGACCGGAATGCCATCCAGATGAACGACCCGGGTCGCGCGGCTTTTTACCACCAGTGGCGGTCCGCGTTCACCTGGGTGAGCGCCGGGGCCGTGGGAGCTTCCCTCTTGCTGGCAATGGATGAAGGGGTCCTCACGTTCCTCGGGCTGCTCATCCTGGTGCTGCTCGGCGTCTCCTATGCCGTGCCCGTCATCCTTCCCCAGTGGTCGGACAATCTGTCGGTCCTGAAGATCAAGGACATTCCAACCTCCAAGACGTTTTCCGTTCCCGTGGCGTGGGCAACCGTCACCGTCCTGCTGCCGTTTTTGTCCCACTTGGGGCAGTCTTTCCTTTCGCTGCTTTACGCGTTCTGGATCGTGTTCCTCATCGTTCTTGTGAGAACCATTCTCCTTGACCTGCTCGCGGTGCACGGCGACCGGTTGGTGGGGAAGGAAACGCTCGTGGTGCTGGTGGGCGAAAAGAAGACCTCCCTTTTCGTCATCGGCACGCTGGTGCTTCTCACCGTTTCTCTTGTCGCGGGAGCCGCGGGCGGCCTGAGCAGCTCCTTTTCCTACCTGATGCTGCCCGCGGTGTTGATCTATGCTTGGGACCTCGGAAAATGCTTGCAGAGCCGCTTGAAAGAGTATCCCATCTTCGAAGCCCTGATCGAGGCGGTCGTCATCGGGATGGGTGTGATGGCGCTTATGTGGAATTATGCGGTAGGGGGGCCTTGATCATCGTTTTGGCCGGTCTGGAAGAAAACTGTGAAAGTTAGAGCGTGTTTGGGAATTCCCCTTTCGAAGAGGGCAAGACGTATGTGCATCAAGCAGCCGGGCCGATTCACCGTAGTCTAGCCCCTTGTGGGCGTTCGTCGGGAATCAACCAATCCACGCGCAGAACGCCCACAAGGGGCTAGACTACGGAAGACATGCTCCCGGCAAGTGAATTGCCAAACGAGCTCTTAGTGTCTTAATTTTAAAATTGATCCTCTTTCTGGCAGAAAATGTGGTTTTTCATGCCAGTTCCATGTGTCCGGAAAGGTGGGGAATGACGACGAGCTCTTTAAGTTTCAAGCCCATTGTGACCACCTGAGTGCCGAATTTTGTAAGATAGTATTTGTATGTGTGGCCGACTTTTCTGATGAGACCATGAACATGAAGTCGTTTGATCGTGCGGGAGATCTGGGAGCTGGTTCTTCCTTCAAGCTTGTATCTCAGGTGCTTGTTCTGAAAGCCGCTGATGGTGAACTCCCCGCTTGCGATGGATTCGAAGAGTAACTGGTCGTCATCATCAAAGAGATTGAAGCCTTTGTAGGAGCGGTCATTTTCGACAACTGTTCTGGAGATCCTGTCCAGTTTTTTTATCCCGGCGCTTGGATCATCGATAGCCGAGATGAATTCGATGTACCTGCGATTGGCCGCGACAAGAAGTTGGTAAAGGGCTGAAAGGGAGTAGATTCCTTTCTTCATCTGGGCGAGCTTCATTGACTCGCTGCCATCGCGATGTTCTACCATCCGGTAGTGCTTGAAAAAGGAGACGTCATTGACGGTGGTCTCGATTCTAAGAATCAGGCCGAACTTATCGTACATCTTGATGGAAACCGGACCCATGCCGTGTTTGATCCGGGTTCCCTCGATTCGTGTGTTGAAGGAATTTCCCATCTCGCCTTCATACTTATCGTGAAGCTTTCTTCCGAGGAAAGTTGCGATGTTCTCGGGCTTGACGGTGTGGATGGCGGTGCGGGTCAGATGGCCATAGATGGATTGGAGATCTTCTTGGTGCTTGAAGACGATATCGGTTGCATACTCGGCCTGCATGATGCTCCAGTGATAACGCAGATCGAAGTCTTTGATGATGGGGCAGAACCGCTCCGCAAAAAGATCGAGCCTTGCATGAAGCAGATCGACCTTGAAGGAATCACCGAGGCTCTGAGCTTGGCTGAAGTCCGATATCTCGGCGAAGGCGTTATCCAGGAGGCTATGATGGATATCTGACTTGGCCAGACGCAACTGCAACCAGTTATGCCCGTTGAAATAGATTTGAAGGCGAAAAGGACACCAGGTGGGGACGCGCACATAGACAAGACCAAGCTCCTCATCGATAAGATAGAAGTAGTAGTGTAAGCACTTGCCGTTATCGGGTTTGAGGAAAGTTTTGTGGGTCTGTTTATTGTGCCATGGCTTGTAAGTCTGACAGGGCTCCATGGCCGAGAAGATGTGAACGAGCCCCGGGTGGCTGCCCCTCTGTTCAAGGATCTGCTGTATGCGCTTTTCTTTTCTGAAGTTCTTCTTGCGGATGAACTCGATCTCAAGACCATTTTCCGAGGCAATCCGTTCGGCGTTCTTCCGAAGCTCGTCTCGAAGGGGTTCCGCAAAACGTGGGTAGTCAAAGATGCGGATATGGTTGTAGCTCAAAAAGCCACCATCCCTTGGGCATAACAGAACGTTGGTAGAGTCCCCTGGATCACCACGCGATCAAAACAGGAGAGAACTCCCAAGATCTTCTCGGCGTAACGGTCTGTCAGAAGTTCCATCGGTATCCACCTCCTTGATTTTATGAGACAGTTGGAGTGGATATAAGATAATACCCGATCATTGGCTGTGACCTTTTTGGTTCCGGCTTTGCCGGGTTAGGAAGTAACTGTAGGAGCGGCTTCCAGCCGCGACATGGGCAGGTGAGAGATTCCGGTGCGCTCCGTCGCGGCTGGAAGCCGCTCCTACATGGTGGTCGAAACTTTGATCGTGCCCCGGCAGGGGTCTGAATCCGGTCCTTTCTCATGGGGCGCCTTGGATATGGTGAGCGTGATCATTCCCACGTACAACCGCTCCCGGTATTTGAGGGAGGCGGTGGAATCGGTGCTGTCGCAGGCGGGCGTCCATGAAGTGGAGATCATCGTCGTGGACGACGGGTCCACGGATGACACGCCGGCCGTGATGAAAGACTACGGAGATCGGCTCCACTACGTCGCGAAAGCGCATGGAGGGGTGAGCAGCGCGCGAAACGAAGGAATCCGGCATGCAAAAGGGGAGTGGCTGGCTTTCCTCGATTCCGACGACCTCTGGCTGCCCGGAAAGCTCGCCGCTCAACGGGACTTCTTCCATCGCTATCCGGATATGAAGATCTGCCAGACGGAAGAAGTATGGATGCGAAACGGGAAGCGCCTGAACCCCAAAAAGTATCACGAAAAGCCGCGGGGCCATTGCTTTTCGATGCTTCTCGAACGATGCCTCGTCAGCCCGTCGGCGGTCATGATGCACGGGGACATGCTGAGGGCCGTGGGAGGCTTCGACGAGTCGCTTCCGGCGTGTGAGGACTATGATCTGTGGCTTCGGGTCGGCTGCCGGTATCCCCTCGGCCTCGTTGAAAGTCCGCTGGTCGTCAAAAGGGGAGGGCATCCCGACCAGCTTTCCGCCAGCGTGCCGTCTCTGGACCGATATCGTATCCTGGCAATCGCAAAGCTGCTGAGGGCAGAGGTCCTCGATGGGGACCAGAGAAAGGCTGCATTCGAAGCTCTTCGGCTCAAATGCCGTATTTATGGGCAGGGCTGTTTGAAACGGGGGAAACGGGAAGAGGCGGAATCCATATTGTCCCTTCCTGAGCGGCTCGCCGCCGATTTGAGCCTGGTATAGCCGGGCGTGAGCTCATGGCAGTTTTGGCGGGCACGATAAAGCTGTGCCCACCCTACGATGTTCCGGACAAGGACATTGAGGAGCACGAACCGAAGATGGAAAAGCATGAGGAAAAACTGCTGGTCAAGCTCAGTGGCCTGTGCCATAGGATCGCGCGCGGCAAATGCGACCAGAAGAGTGTCGACGAGCTTTTCGAGCTCACCCGAACGGGAAAATACCCGGAGCTCCTGGTGGAGCTGGCCGAGTCGTTCGGCCTGATGCTGGTCAAGGTCGAGGCGAGGGAATTTCGGCTGGAGGAGACGATTGCCGAGCTGGAGGCGGCCAAGGGCGAGCTGGAAAGCTATTCCCAGTCTCTCGAGCTGAGGGTTTCAGAGCGAGCGGCGGAGCTGCAGAAGGCCAATAGAGAGCTGAAGCGGTTGGTCACGCTGGACGGTCTGACCCGGATACCCAACCGCCGCCGGTTCGACGAGTACCTTGAGCAGGAGTGGCTGCGGTTGCAGGATACCCGGAGTCCGCTCTCCTTGATCCTGGGCGACGTCGATTACTTCAAAAACTACAACGACCACTACGGGCACCAGGCGGGGGACGATTGCCTGCGCGCCATCGCCGAAGCCGTGAACCGGAGCGCCAAGCGTCCTCACGACCTGGCGGCGCGTTACGGCGGCGAGGAGTTCGCCCTGATCCTTCCCAACACGGACGTCCAGGGTGCGCTGCACCTGGCGGCAATGCTGCGCGCCGAGGTGAAGCGGCTGAAGATCGAGCATCCCGCATCGTCCGTGAACGAGTACGTCACCGTGAGCCTGGGTGTGGCCACCGCCATTCCCACCGCTTTTTCCTCGCCCGAAATCCTCATCGCCATGGCCGACAAAGCCCTCTACGAAGCCAAGAAACGCGGCCGAGACCGCATCATCCTTCGATCCCCCGACCCCGAGAATCCGTTTGTGGAAGCGGCGGACTGAGACGCATCCAGACAATCACGCACCGGGGTAACATGCCCACGGGACGCAGCGATCTCACTCCCATCCCGGCTCGAGCGCATGTCCGGCTTGTGCAATCGCTTATCATGCCGAACGAAAATCCTCCTAAGGATACAATGCCCATCTCTTCCTTGATGCGAGCACCCGTCCTCCGTACCCGTTAAAGTCCGGATGATTCGATGCCGTGACTCTCCGTTTTGTAGGAGCGGCATCCTGCCGCGACTGGCGCACCTTCGCGGCAGGATGCGGCACTGGTTCAGTTCAATTGGATAGAGATTTTCCCTGGAATTAGCTGGACTTAAAGCATAATCTGGTTCATGATATCGCTCCACACATACACAGAGCGTAGGAGCTGATGATATCATGGAACTCAATGAAATTCGTTGTGCAAACTGTAGATCGATCGAGCTGAAGATTCACTCAACCTATGAAACAAAATCTAACGGTACACGTAAGCTCTTTGAATGCACGAAGTGCGGCAGTGTGTTTTCTGAAACCCATAGTACCGTACTGGCGAGACTGAGAGTAGCTTTGAGCTTCATCATTCTTGTCATAAAGGCCCGTAGCGAAGGATTGGGGCTCAACGCTGCTTCCAGAGTGTATGGAGTGTCGAAAAATACCATCATCCGCTGGGAAACAAAGCTAGGAAAGGTCGTAACCGTTCACCGGGTGGGTCAGTTAGTTGAAGAGAGAGGGCCGTGGCGTTCCCTTAAAAGCAGCTTCCATGAGCTCTGCAAGAAAGTGGAATGAATTCTTGCCCTGGAGTTGACAGGTTCTGGTCACGGTAAGAATCCTCTCGGTGAAACGCTCCCCGGCGTCGGACTGGTTCCCGAAGCAGAGCTTTCTCCACTGGACGGCAGGCCGGATTGCCTGTTCGGCTCTATTGTTCGTGGGCTCTACTCCCTCATGAGTGAGGAAAGTGAAAAGATGATCCCAGTTATCGAGCAATCGCTTGGCCCGAGTGCGTACCTCTCCATCCGTGCTGGCAAGGTACTTTTGGCAGTACCTTTTCATCCGAGCCCGCATCAGAGTGGTGGCATTCAGGAGCTGCTCGCGAGTGATGTAACCCTCTCGGAAAGCATGCCAGCAACGGAAGATTCGCCCCACTTCATTGAGCATGTGCTTGGAGAATATGTAGGCATCCGGGCTGGCGCGACCATCCTTGAGTGCTTTGAGCTTTCGGATGATGTGAGCCCAGCAAAGCTGCCGGATTCCTTTCTTTTGGTACGAACTGTAGGCCGAATGGTCATCGGAGGTGATCACCCCCTGGAAAACATCGCCCAAAACGGATCTGAGGACCTTGGCACCCCGGCTTGCAGCTATGGAGAAATACACAGCCAGGGGAGAAACGAACACCCAGAGATAGCGGCGGTCCCCTTTGCACTTCCATCCGGTCTCGTCAATATTGAGGTTATTGGATTCGGGAAGGGTCTGCCTCACCTCCTCCGCCACGGGCTCCAGCTCGGGACTGACCCGCTCTATGCAATTGCACACGCTTCCGAGGCACAGGTTCAAGCCAAAGAGGGTGTTCAGGATCTCCGCCATGCCTCTTCTGCCAATCTTGTGGACCGACGTGAAGTAGGCGATAGCTCCATGAACGCGAGGACCGAATTGGCTTTGTGCCACTTCCGGTGGAAGCTCCGCCCGTGTTCTGTGACCACATGTACATCCCAGTTCATGACAGCGGTGCTCCTCCATTATGGGCTTGATCTTCGGCAGCTCAAAAGTCTGGTATCTCTCAGCATTAGAGGTCTCAAGACAGCTATCCGGGTCCAGGGGAGCTCCGCATTTCTCGCACGCATGAGGGTAATGATCATGTACGTCGTCCATCTCCTCAACGGGGCGGAGCTCCCTTTTGTGCCCTTTGTGTCCCTTCTGCCCTCCTGGAGAGCGAGAGGATCTTTTCTTTTTGGGCTTTTCCACCTTGGGACCATCCGATGAAGGTGGCTTGGAGGAGTTGGTGGAATTCGTTGAGAGGGAAGCGATCAGTTTCTGCAATGCAAGGATTTGCTGCTCAAGGACTCTTGTTCTGGCATCCATCTCCAAGAGCGCCTTTGCAACGGCTTCCTTGCCTGCTTCGTATATGAGCTCCGCTTCCCGGATGTCCATACATCCCCACGCAATTGGTATTGGGCCAAAGGTGCTTGTTTTCTACACGGCTGCACTTTCCTATAACAGATTGCATCAGAGATGTCCTCCAAAAAATGAGGGGCCGGCCACACCCGGTGAACGGTTACATATCTTCTATAGACTTGTTGTCCGAGTGGGGACTGTTCAGAGCGATTTTCATGGGTGGGTAACAGCGATGTTTGACGGTACAGCGTTGACAATGCCGGACATGGAGAGCAATCAGGAAAAATTCGGTAAGCCAGGATCTGGTAGGGGTGCGGGAGCGTTTCCACAGATGAGGGTCGTCGCACTAATGATTCAGACATCACAGCAAATCGGTTTCTTTCTCAAGCTAAAATGTGCACATCGTTCCGGGCAGCTTGAGAGCCATGGTGTGGGATGGTCGAAACATGAAAGAACAGCTTCAGCTTCAAGCGACTAACCATGTGGATATACTTCTCGTTCAGCAAGCGACAGAGGTGTTCCGCCGCTTCACGGTGCTTTCCGTATTCGATCCAGTCCAGTATTACCATCAGGGTTTGCCCGACCAGCTTCAGATAGCCGCCTTTCGTGGTGATCATATCCACCACCTGTTTGATGTCACGATGGTCATCGTAGCAATTCCGGAAGACATCCACCAACCTTTCGCGTGAATGGAAGGCCATGAACTGCATGAGATCGTAGAGCTTCTTCTTCTCCAGATCGGATCTGCTCATGGGTCTCCCCCTGAGCAGATCGGTGATGGGAACCTTGTCGGGAAGAGAGCTTAGCTTCTGTTGGAACTGGGCAATGTCATTCCTCTTTTCTTCCAGCTCGGCGCGCAGTCTGTCGAGTTTCTTCACCATGCGCCTGTCTTGCCGTTGCGTGAGCTTGGCTTCGATTAACAGGATCTCTTGCTCCTGCTCCTTGGCTTCTTTCCCGAGCAACTGGATCGCCTTCTTCGTGAGCGCGATGTCGGGGTTTTCCACCAGGGGCTGGTTTTCAAGCTCCCGAATATCATAGCCCGGATGGTAGTCGAGATTGAACCGAGCCATCATCTCCTTGTAGAAGTTTTCGGAGTCGCCCCAGCGATGCAGCATATAGAAGCCGATGTCGTAAGCGGGCCGGGTGGTATTGTTCGTATAGATCCCCAGTCGCTTGCCGGTGGCCAGATCTTGAAGCACCACCAACCGCAATTCCATGCTGGAAGGTGTCGAGCGACCTTCTTTCTTGGCGGTTTGAAGAGATTCCCTGGCCGTATGGCGCTGTTCGGCCACCAAATACCTGCCCCCGGCAAAACCAATCCCGACCGTAAAAGCCTCCTCGGGAATCTCATCAAGGACTTTGTCGCCGATGTATTTCGACCAGGTCACAAAGTCGGCTGTTGCGCTCAGCTCCTGGAAAAAATGAATGCCATATCCACCCCGGTCGAACACCAGGATCGGCCGTGCAATGCCGTAACCCTTGAGCATGTCGGCACAGCGGGAAATAATGGGGCGAAAATCGATATCGTTGGGCTCGGTAATGAAGAAAAGCGGCTTGCCCTGAAGGTCCGTCACCGCATAGAGTTCATTGCCCTTCATGGCCAAACGCCTCACCGTGTAGTAGCCCTTGGCAATGACGTGCAGTCCATAGTAGGGAAGAAAGTGCCCGTCGATGAAAAACACCTCGCGGTCGATCTGATCCAGCTCCAGCAGTCGTCGAGCAAATTGGTCGATCAGATGACCGCTCAGGTGCTGTTCGGCCAACAACTGGAGACGGTCTCTCATGGTTTCCTTGTCGGGAGACCGGCTACATCCCACAAGCACTCCCAGCTCGCTGTCATTGATCAATTTGAGCGCTTCGATGGAGCCAATGCCTTGAAGAGCACTGTGAAACAGGGTCCCCAGAACCTCGTGGCCCTGATAGGTTGCCGAGGGATTTGTGGCAAACACCCCCAGCAGCTCATCGAACCCTATCTCTTGGAGGAACATGTGATGCATCAAGCCGCCGGCAAAGCTCGATCTCTCTCCTTGCCGCAATCGCTCCAAGAGAAATCGCTCGGTTTCCCGCCGGCCCTTGGGAGAGGCTTCCCGCGAAAACTCGGCGCTCTTCCGCTTCAGCTCCGGGTCTTGTTCGAAGTTCATCCGCAGTTGACGTCCGTGAAAACGCTCTTCATCAATGGCCTCGGCCATCCGCGACATCTCCATGATCTCGCTCTTGGTCGGCAACGCTGGTCCTTGTCGTCCTTTCCGCTCATTGCGAATCCTCGCCACGGCGCTTCGCGAAATGCTCATGCCAAGATCCTTGGCCGCTTGCTCGGCAACAGCCTGATCCGTCCAATCCGGGTATTTTCGCAAAATCTGCTTGATATGGCTACGGACCTCGTTGACGTACTTGTAAGGCTCCTTGAGGCCACGATCATCCTTAA
>Ga0351884_1121_pt1 | contig 22724 bp, 14 predicted proteins | sample BONcelFGM3001F15_FD_206773 | JGI IMG/M metagenome (GOLD analysis project Ga0351884, IMG submission 206773) | Enriched cells from coal bed in the Powder River Basin, Montana, United States - BONCAT cells FGM rep3 HSBNCT.FGM.300.1.F15 ...
ATGGTTAATCGGTTCGCTTATTTTATAAAAATGAAAAAAGAAAAATGAAAAATTTGAGCGGTAATAATAATTCCGATAGTAAAATTCTTATTGTAGATGACGATAATTCTATAAGAGATATTTTAGGAAAGCATCTTGTCGAAAGAGGATTCAAGGTTTTCGAAGCTGAGGATGGTATTCAGGCAATAAAGATATTGCAGACTGAAGCCTTTGATGTTGTCATAACCGATATCAAGATGCCGCGGGTGAACGGAATTGAAGTACTGAAGTTTGCAAAAGAAAATTATCCCGATACCGAAGTAATAATGATGACCGCCTATGGTGAAATGCAGGTAGCCATAGAAGCAATGAAGATGAAAGCTTACGATTTTCTCTTAAAGCCTTTCAGTTTTGAGGAGATATGTATTAGGGTAGAACATGCGATAGAAAAAAGAAGGCTTGAGATAGATAATAAGGCAATGCGGCTTCAGCTTAAAGGGATACGTTCAAAGGAAATAATCATCGGGCAAAGCAAAGCCCTCATGGATATACTTGAACTTGCCCGCAAGGTGGCAGTAACCAGTTCCAACGTACTGATTACCGGCGAGAGCGGAACCGGAAAGGAGCTTATGGCTTGGTATATTCATAGCCACAGCCTCAGAAAGGATAAACCTTTTGTGGCTATAAATTGCGCCTCCATTCCTACTTCGCTTATAGAATCCGAACTATTCGGCCACGAGAAAGGCGCATATACTGACGCTTATCAGCTTAAACAGGGACTGGTGGAAATTTCTAAAAACGGAACTTTATTCCTTGATGAAATTGGAGATGTAAATATTGCGATTCAGCCAAAGCTGCTCCGTTTTATTGAAACCGGCGAATTCAGAAGAATAGGAGGAACGCATAATTTCTTTGTCGATGTTAGAATAGTGGCGGCAACAAATAAAGATTTGAAGGAAGAAGTGGTGAGCGGAAAATTCAGGGAAGACCTTTTTTATCGTCTCGATGTTGTTTCCATTCATCTGCCACCGTTAAGAACAAGAAAAGATGACATTCCGCTTTTGGTAAATCATTTTATCGAGAAAAAAACCTCAAAAGGAAGTAATAAGTATTTATCCGAAGCCTCAATGAATTATCTGAAGGATTATGACTGGCCCGGAAACATACGTGAATTGGAACACGTTGTGGAGAGCGCTCTCATTTTTTCAAAGGGAGATTGTGTCCATCCGGGAGATATACCGATAAAAAAGGATAACACTGCAAAAATATTACCCGTTCTGGTTGATTATACTATTACCAATAATTCCGATCTTTCTCTTGATGATATGGAACGGATTCATATAACCGAAACTCTTAAAAAGTTCAACTGGAACCAGACTCAGGCTTCCCGCGCATTAAAAATATCACCCAAAACATTATATACAAAAATGAAGCGCTATAATATTCTCAAAGAGGAATAGATTGTGAAATTTACCAGGTAATTTTTACCAAACAATTGTAAGTCTTACCAAATAATCAAATTATCCCAAATCCGGACACCACTCCAGTCATGTATTACCCATATAATCAATACTTTATGCTTGGCGCAGAATTTTGGCACGTAAGTTGTAATATATTATATAACAAAGCTAAAAAGCGATATTATAAAATGTTTTCGGTAACCGGTTCCATCAGATATGATGGGGGGCAAACGGATTGTATCTGACTAGAGTGACCCGGCATGAGATATAATGGGGAACAGGGGGATAAAAAGGGCTGCAATTTTTTTTTCAGCCCTTTTATCATTATCGAAAGTTGAATCCGTTATTTATTAAACCCAAATTATGCAATAAAAATATTAATACTGAGATTTTATGTTTTAAAAAAAATCGATGGCTGATACGCCGTTGGCGGCTGTCGAAGTACACGAATAAACGGACACTGTCCGCTGCGTGCGGAAGAGTCGAAGCGATGCTCTGAGCCTTGTCGAAGAGTGTCCTTATTGAGCAGTATAGACGCTTAGACTCCGCTTAGCGTCCATGATAATTGGGTTCTGCAACAGCCTGCGCTGACGAATTCAAACGAAACGCCGTGCTGAGCGCAGCCGAATCAGCCGTGGCTGATCAAAGTGGACTCTGTGTTTCTCTATTGCATAATTTGGGATAAAATTATTTTGTGTCCATTATTTTTTCGGTTCAATTCTTCCCAGCGCTTCAAAATATTTTCGTATTATATTTTCATAATCTTTGGCATATCCGGATTCGATTGCCTTTAGAAGATCCTGCTGGAGTTTGTTTTTTCCTTCCAGAGAGTTCAGATCGATATCCTTTGGGCTTTGTCTGGTAAACTCCTGTCCTGTATTTGATTTCCTCTGTTTCTCAAAATCTCTTTCTCGCATAGACCTTTGAGCGTCAAGCAGACGTGAGAGAATTCTTTCCTGTTTTTGTATTGTGTTATCGTTAACATTCTGGTTCTTCATATTCTCGATAACTTCCTGCATATCTTTGGAAATTTTATCGAGGTCTCCAAGTATTTTATCTTTGTTTCCAAATCTATCGGCTTCATCTTTAAGCTGTTCCAGTGATTTTTTTACAGCCTGCTGTTCTCCCATCAAGCGTGAAAGCTCAGCCCTCTGCTGGGGCGTTAATTGTGAGCCGCCGTCACCGCCGAAGGGCATCATTCCCTGATTAATTCCCTGCTGCTGGCTTGCCATATTTCCAAGCTGCTGCATCATGCCCTGCATTCCGCCCTGATTACCCTGATCGCTCATCTGTTTCAAAGAATTTTGAAGCTGCATTGCAGTTTGATTAAGCGAGCTCATTGCCTCGGTCTGTTGGCTTGCGGCTGATGCGGTATTTCTTTCCGTTAGACTGCTGATAGCCTGATTCATTTTTGCCAGTGCGCTGCCTATCGATTTTCCTATCTGTGGAGTAATGGCAAATGATTTTTGCGATAGGCTATAAAGCTGATTTATAACATTCATCAGATCATTTTGTAGATTTGCCTGTTTCTGCGCAAGCTCACGGCTCTGCTGTGAAAATTGGTTGTAATTCTTAGTCTGGTTTTTCAGAGCTTCTTCCTCTTTCGAAATTTCGAGAAGTTCGTTTAAGGATTTCTTTATAGCGTTCATGACCTGCTTCTTTTGACCTTCCAGCAGATCCTTTTTGAATTTCTGCATCTGTTTTTGCATCTCTGCAAGATCCTGCATAACCTGCTGCTGGGTTTTCTGTGCCTGCTTCATATCGCCCTGCTGCATCTGCTGAGATGATGACTGCATTTTTTGCTGGGTATTTTGATTCTGCATGTTTTCCGCTATCTTCTGAAGTTGGCTAAGCGGCATCTCGTCCTTAAATTCCTGCATTTTATTTTGAAGATCATCAAGTTCTTTTTTGGTTTCGTTAAGCTCTTTTTTCAGCTCATCCTGCTTGGCTGCTAATTCCTGCTGCTTTCCTTTATCATTTGGATTTGTTTTGGAAGCCTCTTTGTTCAGTTCGGATTGCTGTTCCAGCATTTTATCGATACGTTTCATGATATCGTCGGTTTTCTGTTCTATCATAACACGTTTCATTATACTCATTGTGCGCTCAATTCCCATGCGGAAGGTCTGCTCGTTAAAAGTGAAGTTCTGCATCGCCTGTTTCATCATTTCGGGATTCATACTCTTCACCGATTCCTGAAGCTTTTTTAAAGCCTGAGAGAATTCGGGGGAGTTAATTTCCGACATAAGTTTTTGCAGCTCCATGTATTTATCCATGGTTTCAGGAGAGATGAGTTTGTTCTCCATCATGGTTTTGCTTGTCTCATCCAGTTTTTTGGAGACCTCTTCTACCTTCTTTTGCAGCTCTTCATATTTTTTTGCAAGGTCTTCCATCTTTTTCTGCTTCTGCCAATCGATATCCTTGCTTTTCTTCAGATCCTGATTGATCTCATCCAGCTTCTTTTTAAGCTCTTTGGCATCTTCATGGGTTTTATCTATTTCCTTGAATGCCTGTTTTTGTGTCTCCTCGGATTTTTTTAAAATCTCATCCAGTGAGGGGAAGCGGACATAATACTCGCCGCTCCTCATACTTTTAGGACCATTCACAATGTCATTGTCAAATACTTCAACTATGTAGCCGGCCACATCATCCGGCGCAAGATCAAGGGAAGTAAGATTCCATAAATATGATACATCCTGCTCCTTAGATGATAAGCTCGTGAGCGGAATATTCATGAAGGTATAATCAGATTGAGGCTGTGAATATTTTGTTTTAACAAGCCGGTAACCAATCCTAAGTTTACTAAAACCGTAATCATCCTTAATTTTTAACAGCATTGATAATCTCATATCTTCGTTGATATCCGAGTTCTTGCCCGGTTCGGCAATAGCAACATAGGGATACTCATCATTAAGGGCTTTTATGCTGTATTCGATTGGATCTTTATTTGTGGAGCCTTTCTCGTCTTTCAGTTCAATGTGATAGCTGTTATCTTTATTAACGCTAAATTCTGCTGTGGCTTTTCCTGCGCCTCGGCTCATGTCCACATACTGGCTATCGGCAAATATTATTTTTGCCTCGGAGGCATCCTTGTTGAGCTCAATTTCCACTCTAACACGGCTTCCTTTTACCGCAGAAAAATCACCCACGTTGTCATCCAGATATTTTGATTCCATGCCCGTATATGCCGGAGATGAGACGAATATTCTGAGGGTTTTAATTACAGGTCTATCGGTAACAGTAACCAGATATTTCTCGGTAATGATTTCTCCGGAATATGCGTAATACTCGAAATCCTCTTTTACGGAAGGGAAAATATAACTGTTAACTGAGCCATTAATTTTAAGGGTGATCGATTCAAATTTATTCTGAACTAATGCCTTATAAGATAAAACAATCGATTCCGGTTTTTGTCCTGAAATATCGGCTGTTATTTTTATCGAGTCGCCTTTTGTTACTTCGATATTACCCGGATGGAGCGTAATTGTAAAAGGAGCAGGCGGTTGAAAATAATTCGTAAAATTTATTATCCTGTAAATAGACGAAGCAAAAAAAGAATAGTTTGTTGAGAGCAGAATAAAAAAGATAAGAAAGGATACCAATGCGAATAGTCTCGGTTTTGCAAGAGACTTTTTATTTAGTATGACTGAAAAATCCGCATTTTCTATCAGAGGCTTTATTTGTTCAATTGATTCAATCTTTAAGGCATCCGAATAACCATACCTTGAATCTTGTGATTTTGCTATCTGAATAACATTTAAAAGATGATCTTTAATTTTCGGTATTTTTATTCCAAGCCTTAATGCCAGCTTTTCGTAATCAATATTTTTTATTACCCCAAGATATAATAAAAGATGCTTCATTACAAAAAGGTAAAATATTATGCCGAAGCCTGCAAGAAACGAAAAGAAATATATTGCTCTTACGCTTTTTCCAAAGTAAAAGAAACCTTCAAGAGTTGACGAGAGCAGAAGATAAAAAAAGGTAAACGATGATAGTACAAAAAGTCCTCTCAATAGCCGGAGAAGATTTTCGCTTTTATTTATCCTGTCGAATTTATCGAAAGTATTTTTTAATGCCGGTGAATCTATTATATTTTTTGTCATTCCTAACTGATAAAATTAATTGCTCAATACCCACATAACTATATTTGCGCCGAATTTAAGAGCCTCGACTCTTTTTTCTTCCGGATCTTTATGCACTTCCGGATCTGCCCACCCATCGCTGGGATTGGATTCAAAAGTAAAATAAACAACAAGCCTTCCTTCGTGAAATATACCGAAACCCTGTGGCGGCTTTTTATCATGCTCGTGTGTTTTTGGGGGTCCGTTTGGAAAATCATACAACGAATGATAAATTCCGTGAGAAAATGGCAGCTCTACAAACTCTTTATCCGGAAAAACTTTCTTCATCTCCCTCCGCAGGGATTGATCCAATCCGTAATCGTCATCCACATAAAGAAATCCGCCATTAATAAGATACTCATTCAGTCTTTTGGCTTCATAATCCGAAAGAGTTATGTTCCCATGCCCGGTCATAAAAAGAAAAGGATATGAAAAAAGATTTTCGTTTCCTATCTCAACAAACTTATATTCCGGATTGACCCTGATCTTCGTATTCTGTTTTATAAAATTGAGCAGATTTACTTCCGCTGAAGGATCGTTGTACCAATCTCCGCCGCCGTTATACTTAACTCTCACAATCTGAAATGCGCTTGTCGGTTTATTTACCTGAGAAAAAAGCTCTCCTTTTCCGAAATACGCAAACAAACAAATTACGATTAATATATTTCTAATTATTTTAAACATAATGCTATAAGATAGCTGAAATGCTTTTTGAATCAAGGCAATTACTTGTTAGGTGATTTTTTGATGCTATACAACTTAACAAAGGAAGACAGTGAGTTAGTTACAAATTGTAACCCACAAAACACCTTGCCACTTCATCTGAATAACTGCGGCTTTTCTCTCTCGTCTTTTTTTGCTTGCAAATTAGCAGAACTTTTATTAAGTTTTCAACAAAGGAAGATAATTTACCAGCAGTTCTTAGCGGAGTTATAAATTAAAAAATAACCGATATAGATTCCAAAAGAAAGCTGATACTTAAAAAGGAAGTGATAAAATAATCGGTCCGCTTGATAATTTAACGAAAGCAGGGAAGTTATAACAATTGCGCGCATATTAAAAAAATATACGCAATGCGTGATACCTCCCAAATCGGCAGGAGATACGTAATGCGTATTCAGGGATGCTTTACACCATTTTAAAAAACAGACAGAATAATGAATACACATCTTTTATCGTGGAATCCTGACAAGTGGGATTGGATTGACATAGATTCAGCAATCAATCATTTACGAGTAACTGGAGTATATCGTGACAGCTGGAGTTGTGGAGTAAATAAATCAATTCAGATTGGAGATAGATTATTCTTAATTCGATTAGGCAAGGAACCAAAAGGGATTTGTGCTTCTGGATATGCTATTTCTAATGTTTACCAGAGAGCACATTGGAGTGGAGATAAAAACAAATTAGCTAATTATATTTTATTTGAATATGATGTATTGCTAAACCCGTCAAATAACAAGATTCTCGAAATGGATATTTTAAAGACAGGGATTTTATCTGAGCAACATTGGTCGACACAGAATTCTGGAATAATGATTCGCCCAAATGTTGCTGAAGAATTAGAAAAAGTTTGGTTTAACTTCATACTTGATAACCATCGCATTCAGATTGACGAACAATTACAAAATGATTCTGATTCATTGATTCGGACATTTGAGGAAGGAGTTGTTAAAAAAATTACTTCTACAAAATATGAGCGAAATCCTTATGCGAGGCAAGTTTGTATTGAATATTATGGATTAAAGTGTTCTGTTTGCGGATTTGATTTTAGTAAGTTTTATGGCGATTCAGGAAACGGATTTATTCATGTTCATCATATAAAACCAGTAGCGAATAGAAAAGGTAAATATCAGATAAATCCAGTAAATGATTTAAGACCAGTTTGTCCAAATTGTCATGCAATGATACATCGGAAAAAGCAAGAATTGACGATCGATGAACTTAAAGAAAAAATAAAAAACAGGGTTTAACACTCTGTAAAAAAAATTGCCGGGTAGTAGATATTCAAAGGTTATAGCCCGCTTCAACTTTTGTGCAGCTTGGTAGGGCGTAACCCGCAATCGGCAACTTTCATACACGCAACTGTTGTGCGCAATTCACCCCGGCTTTTAAGATGGTTAAAAGTAAAATAAATATTGAGAGTATTAATTATGAAGATTTTCAACAATGAAAAAGGTTTGAATATTGTGGGGCAAGGTGGAAAAATTATTCTTTTCACACTCCCTTTTCTATTCGCCATGATAATGGTTCATTTATTTTTTCCAAGTATTGCAAACTTGCCGGATAAAATTATTTTTATAAAGCCAGCGGGATATTTATTTCTAATATTTGGAGTTTTTCTTTGGTTAACCGCAGTAATACAATTATTAATAGAATTTCCAAAGGGGAAACTAGTTACTACCGGAGCATATGGTATTGTTAGAAATCCGATTTATTCAAGTTTTTGCTTTTTAATTTTACCCGCAATAACATTACTCACTTTTACTTGGATTTATTTAGTTGTATCACTTTCTTTATTCATAGGAGTAAAGATTTTTATCAAAAAGGAGGAAAAACAACTAAAAGAAGTATTCGGCAAAAATTATGAGAATTATTTATTAGAAATAGACAGAATGATCCCCTTCAATTTTTTTAGAGCTATTAATTACAATAAGGAATTAATATCAAAGTACCTTTTAACGTTTGGTATTCTATCTACAGTTTTATATATATCTTCTGATTTTATTTGTAGTTATTCCTATAAGGGTTATAGCTTTTTTGATCAAACTATGAGCGAATTATCAGCCATTGGAGCGCCAACAACAAGTTTATGGAAAATGTTAACAATATTGCATGCTCCTTTTGTATTGTTATTTGCATTGGGTGTTTTGTTAAGGGCTGGTAAAAAACTCTCTCTAAAAATCACTGGTATTATTTTATTAATTTATGGATTTTCTTTGTATGCTTGGTTATTTTTTCCAATGAATATGCGTGAAAATATAGGGGAAACATCTGACTCAGGACATCTAGTGCTTGCCGGTGTTACGGTGTTTTTATTAATAGCTTTAATTACTATCGGATCTGGTGTTAGAGGAAATATTTTTAGAATATATTCATTTAGTACTTTAGGGTTAATGATGTTCTTCGGATTTTTGAGCAGTACAATGACAGGATCTGTTGCAGCAAATGAACCAACCCCTTGGATGGGAATATATGAAAGAATCAGCATATATTCTTCAATGATTTGGATATCTATTTATGCACTAATGCTTTTGAAGATAAGCAATGAGAAAAATCAACTGGAGTGAACTGCACTCAACATTGGGTATAAAACATTGGAAGTTACCTGGTTAGGTTGCTTTTGCGCCTGCGTCGTGTAATTTCTCGAAAATTTTGACCCACTTTTCTCAAAAAAAGTGACTCACCACAAAATTATTCATCACAATTTATCCCGAACTATGCAATAGAAATATTAATACTGATTTTTTATGTTTTTATAAAAAAAACATAAAATCGATGGCTGAGTGTTCAAACGCTACGATTAATTTGCGTTTGAATGTATCGAAGCCGACTCTGTGCTACTCTATTGCATAATTCGGGTTTATGCAAGTTAAAGGCAGCATTCAAACGCAAATTAATTTTACTTCGACTTCGCCTAGTGCATCCTTCTTCGACCAAATCTCAGGAGAGAGTAGCGTTAAGAAACCCGAGCTGACAATTTTGATTATTTCATTATAGCTTGAAAAAAAATGAGTTCCTTTTTTCAAATTATAGGATTTTTGGTTAGCCGGGTCACTTTTTTTGAGAATTTACACTCTTACAGGAATTATTACAATAATTGTCACTGTTCAATTAATGTTGTCGTGTTTTTAGTATATTCTTTTAAAATTTTTCTTTTCCTATAATATAAAATAAAAGCTGGTAAAGTAAACCCTATTACAAAACCAAATAAAAAGGATTCATGATTAATATTTTCCTTTGAAAAAAAAACCTTCCCGATTATTGATCCCAACATAGTTACAAACATTATAACTAGCGACAATCGATCTGGAATTATTGCAATTATTTTTTGCGCCAAATTCTCATTATTCATTAGTTCCTCCGGTTATAAAAATAATTTTAAGATAATAATTAAATTTCAATTAATTATTTAAAGCAATCCTTAAAATGCAGATATCAGAAATACTTCTCTTAATGAGTTAATTTTCAATGCTTCTTAGCTATAAAAAAAAGTATTCCTTACAAAGTATAAATTTGCAAATCGTAATTTTTTTGTTGTATTTTTTTTGCCTTCAAGAACTTCTGGCGTCCAAGAAAGCCGTAAACCTTACCGCTCTTTTATTCTACTGCAATTAACCTTTATTGTAACTTTGTAAAAACTACAAATACCACTTTCTAAAAAATTCTAATATCATATCGGTTGCCGAGATATTGCGGTTCGGCTGGCCGACTATTCTGTAGGTTAACTTGCTTTTTCCTCCGGGCCAGATATGCCCATGGTTGCGGATAATTACGATGCCGAACTCTGTTTCATTGTTGCTGTATGTAACGCTTTCAAGGTTTTCGTTTTCTGTACGGGTTTTTTCTCGCGGCTCTTTCACAAGATTGATCCATGGCTCTGTATATTCCCGGATTGGGGGAACGTGGAAATCATTACCCCAATGGAGTTTAACTACAGCTCCATCCAGCGGGAAGAAAGGATCGCTTCCTCCGACAATAAGTTTCATTGGAATTGTTTTATCCATATGCATATCCGGAGGCAGTAATTTTCCGCAAACGGGAGCGGCGGCAGCCAGCAATTCCGGAATTTTTATAGCCAAGTATGAGCACATTATAGCCCCGTTCGAAAATCCGGTAGCAAATGCATTTTCTATACCGAATTCATTCTTAAGTTCTAATATCAGTTTTCTAAGAAATGACAGGTCGCGAGGCTCCTTTTCGTCTGCCGGCTTGGCAATCCAAATTCTTGGATTGGTTTTAAAGTCCGCCGGTTTAGAAATATCTTCGGGCAGGGCATCCGGAAAGACTGCAATGAATCCATCTTTTTCGGAACGTTCATCCAGCGAGTTTTCATAAATTGATATATCGGAACTTCCGCCGGCGCCATGCAGCGCAAGAACCAAAAAGTTTTGTTCTTTGCTCCTTTTTTCCGGAACAGAAATTTGATAGGTTCTTTTTATATCGTCAATATATATTTCTCTTTGCTGGAGCATTTACCGCGAAAAAACGATATCTTTAACCGAAGGTTCAAATGGAATATGCAGTTTCGTGATCTTTCCATCCTTATCCATTTCAAATTTGATTTTCTTTCTATCCTGCCAATCTTCCTTAATTGCGGTGAAGATATCAAAGTGATAGTGTTCAAGCTCATAGAAATAATTATTAAAGTGCAGAGTCAGTTTTCCATTCTCTAATTTGATGGTAACTTTACCGTAACCATCGTTTTCATATTCGCCGGTGTATGATTTCAGATCCAGAGATGGCTTTGTGTTCTTAACTTTTATGGAATCTTCTTTGCCGCGGCTTTTAGCTTCTGTTTCCCTGTTTTTTACTTCACGCTCACGGGCTCTCTCGTTCCATTTAACCGGTTCCAAACCAAGATATTTATCAAATATGCGGTAAGTTATGGTGCGGTGAATTAAATTCCCTTCCAGATTGGTAAGTATAACCACGCCAAGTTTTTCTTTGGGCAAAAAAGAGACCAGTGAGGCATATCCGTCAATTGAGCCGGAGTGGGAAATCATAAGGTTGTTCCTGTAAAGATTTATACCCCATCCCATTCCATACAGTGAATAATATAACTCCTCATTATCTATACTTTTTGATGAAATCATCTGCGGTGAGTGAATTTCTTTTAAGCTTTTCTCGGAAACGAGTTGTTTATCTTTATACTTTCCTTTATTCATATTCATAATCAACCAGCTTGACATTTCCTCTGCGTTTGAATTGATTGATCCGCATGGACCTGCGGCATCAAGATTGCAGTAAGGAATAATTTCAACTTTATCCTTTATCTCACCGTAGGGTAGAGCGTGGTCATCGCTCGTCTGCAATCCTGAAATGGAACAGTTCGTCTTCTTCATGCCAAGGGGTTCAAAAATATTTTTCTTTGTGAATTCTTCCCAGGTTTCGCCTGAAATTTTTTCTATTACCACTCCCGAAACCATGAACATCAGATTGTTGTATTGGTATGATTGATGAAGGTCGCGGTTCATATCCAAAAATCTGAGTCTGTGAAGCATTTCGCTTCGGCTGAATGGCGACATATACCACAAGCGGTCATGCCTTGCCAAGCCGGATTGATGGGTAACAAGATCTCTCACCGTCATATGGTCGGCGGCATATTTATCCAAAAGCTCAAAATCGGGAATAATTTCTTTTACGTTTTTTCCGAAGGTTAATTTTTCTTTATCAACTAAAATACCAAGTCCGGCGCAGGTGAATGCCTTACTGCATGAAGCTATACCAAAAAGGGTGCTTGTAGTAACCGGTTTTTTATTTGCGATATCCCGATAGCCGTAACCCTTCAGCAATATTATGCTATCACCTTTAACGATGGCAATCGAAAGTCCCGGTACCTTCCATTCCTTCATAATACTATTAATAAATTCATCTAGTTCTTTTTGGTCAATCTTAGTAACCGAAGGTTGTGGAAATAAGTAAGAAGAGAAAATAAAAACGAACAACAAAATCGAAAAAACCTTTTTCATAGCAGGCTCCCTTTAATGATCTTGATAAAGATAAAATAAATAGGAATAAATTGCAAGCGGAATTTGACTTTCTCGGCTCCTTTTCATAACTTATATTTTTATAACTTAATTATGGGTATTATGAAATTAGCTGTTGATTCATTCAGTTACCATCTCCATTTCGGTAAACATTGGTTTGTTCCTTCCAAACAATATGATCTACAGTGGTATTGCGGACTCTGCAAAAACCTAAAACTTGATGGACTCCATATTGATCCGATGCATATAGATATTTCAAAAGATATCGGATGGCTAAAAGAGTTTTCCGAAGAAAATAATCTTTATATCGAGCTTGGGGCAATGGGAATAAATTATGCCGATCTGGATAAACCGCTCGAAGCGGCGCGCTATCTGGGATCAAAGGTACTCCGAACATTTGTCGGCGGCTCATGCGATGAAGGAAGAGAAGCGACAAAAATTAAAGCTGAGAGGGCAAAACAGGAACTATTGCGATCTTTAGAAAATGCTGAAAAAATGGGCGTTGTCATCGCTCTGGAAAATCATGCGGATTTGTATTCGGACGATATAAAAAGAATTTTGGAAATCGATTCGCCCTTTCTCGGTTTGTGTTATGATGCCGGGAATTTCTTCTCAATCGGGGAAGATCCTCTGGAGGCGGTAAAAATGTTTGCAGAAAAAATTGTTTGCACTCATCTTAAAGATGTATTGCCGCCGGAAACATATCCTGATGCTCAAACCTTTGGAAGCGGAAATTACAAGACGCATTTTTGCGCTTTGGGAGATGGAAAGATGCCCTTAAAAGATATAATGAACGTGATAAGAAAATCAAAAGGTGAGGATTTCAATATTACGCTCGAAATTCATACTCCACATAGAAAAAGTCTTTCTGAAGATGAGCTATTGGCTTTTGAAATAGAAAACGTAATAAAAAGCGTACATTATGCAAAAAACATTTTGGCTGTCTAAAAGGAATTTAAAGTACGATTATATTCCGGTATTTCTTGGCATAATTGCAATAATATCCCAAATCCTTCTGGTAAGGGAATTTCTTTTTAGTTTTTACGGAAATGAATTAAGCATCGGATTATTTCTGGCTTGCTGGCTCTTCTGGACGGGAGCGGGAAGCTATGTATCAAATTATATAAAGAGTAAAAAGCGCGTTTCACTCTATTTCATAAATTCTATGTTTATAATTTTGCCGGTTATCACTTTCGGAACTATTTCGGCAATAAAATATGCCAATCTGATTTTAAATGTTCCCGTTGGCATTTACAGCTCTCTATTAGAAACATTCCTTTTTCTTGCCGCTGTTCTTTTTCCGGTCTGTTTCTTAACCGGATTCCTGTTTACCGTCAGCGTTAAATTTTTACAAAGAGAGAATGACCTTTCTGAAACTTCCAATAATGTTTATATGTTGGAATCAATAGGGAGTATGCTTGGGGGATTACTGTTCGCGCTGGTTTTAAACAAATTTTTTTCTGCATTTGAAATTCTTTTGCTGATGTTACAGTTTGCGCTGGTTCTATTTTTTATAATGGAGAAATCCTCCATACTCAAGTATGCATCTCCGGTAATTTTTTTAGCTGCGCTCTTTTCATTTGTAAATAATGCCGGACGGTTTGAAAATTACATAACTCGTGAGCAATGGAAATTGCTGAACACTGAAATGCATTTTGTTGCTGAGCGGAAAACGGATTATCAAACTTTGAGTCTTCTGGAACTGAATGGGCAGCATACCCTTTTCTCAAACGGAAAACCGCTTTACAATATTAATGATAGATATGCTTCGGAAATGTTCGTTCATTCAGTTTTTTCGCAATCGATATCCCCTGATTCCATCTTAATAATCGGAGGTGTATCAAGCGGATTAATTTCCGAGATATTGAAATATAATGTTTCGCAGGTTGATTGTGTGGAGCCGGATCCGGCTCTCCTCGACTTCACAATTGGTTTTTTGGATTCCGTAGAGTATAAAGCGCTGAAAAGCGCAAAGGTGAATATTATTCATAGCGATCCAAGAAGCTACGTAAAATCTGCGACAAATAAATATGATGTAATCATAATGAATGTTGGCGATCCGAATACGCTTAATGCTAACCGTTTTTTTACGAGGGAGTTTTTTTCATCGGTTGGTTCTATAATGAATCCGGATGCTTTTTTTGTTTTTTCAATACTCTCTTCCGAGGATTTTATGGGAGAGGACATGAAAAATTATAATGCATCCGTATTTCATACTTTTAGGGATGCATTTAAAAATTATTTGGTGATTCCCGGAGCGCGGCTTATTCTTATCGGTTCGTTGAATAGCGGAACCCTTACTAAGGATAGCAGGATATTAGAACAAAGATTTGATGAGGCGCTCATAAAAACTGAATATTTCTCAGCCTTTCTTTTTGACCAGATAATGCGAAACGAAAAAGCCCTGTTTTTCGTGGAGACGGTTGGCAATGGAAGTGAAAAATTAATTAATAGCGATAAAAATCCGGTCGCTTATTATTTTTATATTGTTTTGTCCGGATCTCTACTTGGCGGTTTAGAATTGGACTTCAGCCTTGCCGTAATCTTGCTGATAGCTATTTCCCTTTATCCGGTCAGCGGTTTAATTTTCCGGTTGTGGAGATATCCGGAAAAGAAAAAGGAAATTATTACCGGAATAATTTTGCTATCCGCCGCTTTCTGTTTGGGTTACACGAGCATAATGGTAACCCTACTCGTTTTATTTGATTTTCAGACTCTGTTCGGATCGGTTTATATAATGATTGGATTTCTTTTTGCGCTGAATATGTTTGGGTTGGCAATTGGATCAGGCATTTACGGGTTAATGAATAAGTCTAAAAATTCTAATCTGATTATAATCGCCGCGCTAACCCTATTGTTTCCATATTCAATTCAGTTGGTCTCCGCTTCAAATTCTCCCTTTGTTTCATTCATGGTGATGATAATTTACAGCGCGCTGATTGGCTTTCTGTTCGCTTCTCTCAATACAATATATATGAACAAACGTAAAGAACCAGGAAAAGTTTATGCTCTTGATCTTGCAGGCTCCGCCTTCGGAGCATTGATTACTTCAGCGTTTCTGATTCCTATGTTGGGATTTACCAATGTGATATTTATCTTTTATGCATTAATTGCATTTATTCTATTGGTGGTTATGAGTAAAAAGTGTAGAAGCGGTGATTAGTGTTTATCTTTGCGGAATTGGGATGTTCAAATACTGCAATAATTTCAACAAAATATTGCTTTTTAAGAAAAAACTGATTAAATTGAGTAAATTGTTGCTTCCTGCGGGCTATTAATGTATTTGCGAAATGGTTGTTGTTTTTTATGCAGTCTCTGAAAAATAAGACGAAAGCTGAGTTGATTAACATAATCAGCGAATTAGAGGTTAAAAGATCTCAGCATGGCATTTCTTCGGAAAGATTGAATCGTATTCTATTCGATCAAAATAATGATTTCGATAAATTGGAAAGTTTGATTAAACTATCCAATGATTTGTTCCAAACCGATGACATTCCCGGTATAGGCAAGGTATTATATAATAGTTTAAAAAAATTCGAGCGTCCCGGAAATTGGGGTATTAAACTTGCGGTATATGATGAGGCGGCCGATGAATATTGGATAGTATTTCCTGATAGCCAGCCCTGTGTCTGCGCTCCGGTTTTGACCCGCTGCAAGTATGAGGAAATAGGATATTACAGCAAAATAGCGCTGGACAGCCGTAAAACATTGCTGATAGAGGATAACCATTCACAGGAATCGCTTAAGATAGACTCCCGTCAAATAGCGCTCTCCCGCGGAGCCATGATTTTTATTCCATTGATTTATGAAGAAAGAATTGTCGGTTTATTCAGTTATTCTTCTTCCCCGATCAATTCCATTGATGAAGATTTTAAAATATTTCTGGAAACAATCTCCAGGTTTCTCACATATTCAATCGCAAAAATATTTGAGAAGAAATCTCAGGGAGTGAATTATTCTTCAAAGAATGATTCTGTTCTGGATAGCCGGTATAAACGGCTGATTGACGTAATTACTGATTACCATTACCAGGTACTGATTTCGAAAGGTAAGCCGGTTAAAACAGTTCATACAAAATCAAGTATCCTTGTTACCGGATATAGTCCGGAAGAATTGGATAATGATGGATTCCTCTGGTTTAAAATGATATATCAGGAGGATAGGCAGAAAGTACAGCAGTTTATAGATAAATTGTTTTCGGATTTAATTGCAGAATCGATTGTGCACCGTATAATCAGAAAAGATGGGGTATTACGCTGGGTAAAAAACACAATAATACCGGAATTAGGCAGCGATGGAAAACTTATATCTTATGACGGTTTATTACAAGATATAACCGAACAGAAATTATACGAGGAGCAGATTAAACTATCCGAAGAAAAGCTTAATAAAGTATTTAATCAAAGTCCCGATCTGTTGTTCATTGTTTCTTATGCCGATGGAATTATCTCCGATATAAATCATACAGCCATTACTCTCCTTGGTGTTGCCAAGCAGGAAGTAACCGGTAAGAGTATCGTGGATACCGGCTTCCTCGATAAAAATACATTCGAGACAATAAAGATAGATATTGATTCTCATGGGTTTTATAAAAATTACAGCTACAGGTTTGCTCTCAATCAGGATGATGTATATGATATTGATATTAATGCCGAGCTGATAGAAATATCCGGAGTAAAAAGCATATTAATAACCGGAGAGGATAGAACCAAACAAAGGCGGATGCAGCTGGAGCTTGAAAGGATTCATAATCTTGAATCGATAGGTATATTGGCGGGTGGTATTGCTCATGATTTTAATAATGTTCTCACGGCAATTCTCGGAAATATCTCGTTTGTAAAAATGAACATGTCTGCTGAGGATAGAATGTATAAATTTTTATCTCGCGCAGAGGATTCCTGTTTTAAGGCAAAAGAACTCTCGAATAAACTGCTTACATTTTCTAAGGGAGGAAAACCCAAGGTTGAATTAATTCCGGTAGAAAAATTAATTCAGGATTATGCGATGTTATCCCTTAGCGGATCAAATGTTTTTATGAATTTTCAGATTAAAGATATCATTGATAAGGTGGCGGTTGATCAGGAGCAGATAAGACAAGTGGTTACAAGTATTGTGGAAAACGCAAAAGAGGCTATGCCGCATGGCGGCGAGCTGATTGTGCGTATTGAAAACGAAACTGTTTCTGCTAAATCCTCACTTCCCTTACAGAAAGGTGACTATGTGAAAATTTCTTTCATAGATCATGGAATGGGAATTACGCAGGAAAATATTGCAAAGGTTTTTGATCCCTATTTCTCGACCAAATCCAGAGGAAATGAAAAGGGGATGGGATTAGGATTATCAATAAGCTATTCTATTATAAATAAACATAGCGGCGCTATTACTGTCAGCTCACAATTAGGTCTGGGCTCAACATTTTCTGTCTATCTCCCATCTGTAAAGGATAAATAAATTTGCCCTTGAATATCCCTGAAATAATTATTACGCTTGAATAAATTGTAATTTTGGATCTGATATGAAAAAATTATTAATCGACGGATGCTCTTTAACTATCAACGACATATTTAATGTGGTATATGATGATTACAAAGTTGATATCTCTGAAGACGCAAAAAAAAGAATCAATGATTCCAGAGCCCTTATTGATAAATGGGTGAAAGAAGACGCAGTGATTTATGGAGTTACCACCGGATTTGGCGAGTTTGCGAATGTAAAAATCAATCCTGATGAAATTGAACAGCTGCAAAAGAATCTTATTTATAGCCATGCCGCCGGTACAGGAAATTTTTTGCCGGTCGAAGTGGTAAAGGCAATGTTTCTTCTCAGAATAAATACTCTTTCAAAAGGATTTTCCGGAATAAGACTTCAGACGATCGAATTCATGATCAGGATGTTGAACAACAATATTATTCCCCTGATACCCTCGCAGGGTTCCGTAGGAGCAAGCGGTGATCTTGTTCAGCTTGCTCATCTTGTCCTTTCGATGATGGGAATCGGTTTTGTTGTCATTCCGGAAAAAATATCACGCTCCGGTTCACAGGCTGTTTTTAACAAAGGATTTAATTATAAGCTTCACTCCGTTGATAAAATCGAGATGGAGCAGCTTGAGATTATAAAAGCAGATGCAGCTTTGGAAAAGATTGGACTCGAACCATTAACACTGAAAGCTAAAGAAGGGCTTGCCCTGATTAATGGCACTCAGATGATGAGCGCATATCTATCACTCTGTACGGGTTACGCCATTAATCTGATGAAGACTATTGATATTTCGGCGGCTATGAGTATAGAAGCCCTAAAAGGATCCGATACTCCTTTTGATGAAAGAATACATCTTTTGCGTCCGCATAAAGGACAGCTGAATTGCGCCGCAAATATCAGACGGCTTATTGAGGGCAGCCAGATAAGAGAATCCCACAGACTAAACCACGACAAAGTGCAGGATGCTTATTCTCTCCGTTGTATTCCACAGGTTCATGGGGCATCACGCGATACAATAGAATATGTTAAGAATATAATTGAAACGGAAATTAATTCCGTTACGGACAATCCCTTGATTTATGCGGAGGGTGAAAAACATTTTGAGGGCGGAAATTTCCATGGACAGCCGATTGCTCTGGCATCGGATTTTCTGGGTATCGCACTTTCGGAATTTGCAAATATTTCCGAACGCAGGATAGAAAGACTTGTTAATGGAAACCTGAGCGGCTTACCGCGGTTTCTGACAACAAAGGGCGGGTTAAACTCCGGACTAATGATAGCGCAATATACAGCAGCCTCGCTGGTTTCGGAAAACAAGGTGTTGGCTCATCCCGCCTCAGTGGATTCCATACCTACATCGGCTAATCAGGAAGATCATAACTCAATGGGAAGCATCGCTTCAACAAAATGTTATCAGATTCTGCGGAATGCCCAGGCGGTGGTATCGATTGAACTAATTTGCGCGGCTCAGGGTATAGATTTTCATGCGCCCCTTCACTGCGGAAAAGGAACCTGCGCGGCATATGAACTAATCAGAAATCATATCCCTCACTTAACAGAGGATAGGATACTTTATGATGATATTCAAACGTCGTTGGATTTATTAAGAGAAAACAAAATATTGGAAAGTGTAGAAAAGGATTTGGGGAAACTCTTATAGTAAACAGATTAAGCAAATATAAATATTAAAGAGCCTCCTTCGAAATAATTAGGGAACAAGGCTAAGGATTTACAAACTGTAACAGGAAACAAATGGTAGAAAAAGATAAAATATATACCTTAGAGGTCGAGGATTTTGCGAATGAGGGAAAGTCGATAGCAAGGATAGAAAATTTTGTAATTTTTATTGATAATGCAATTCCGGGAGATACCGCAGAGATTAAAATTTATAAAACTAAAAAAAGCCATGCATTTGGTAAAGCGGTAAAGATTATAAAAAATTCCGATAAACGCATTGAACCGAGGTGTAAATACTTTGGAACCTGCGGCGGCTGCAAATGGCAAAACATGAAATACGATGCGCAGCTTTCGTATAAAAAAGATGGTATCTATGATTCCTTTGAACGGATCGGAAAAATTGATTCGCCGGATGTGAATATGCCTATCGGTTCGGATGATATTTTTTATTTCCGGAATAAGATGGAATACTCGTTTTCAGATAAGCGTTGGCTTACTGAAAGCGAAAAGGATACCGAAATTATTGATGCCGATTTTGGCTTGGGTCTTCATATACCGGAAAGGTTTGATAAGGTATTGGATATAGAGGAGTGCTATTTGCAGTCCGAGAAAAGCGTCAGCATTTTAAATTTTACGCGCGAATTTGCAAAAAGAAACGGACTATTGCCCTACTCTCCGAAAACTCATATTGGTTATTTGAGAAACCTGGTTATCAGAGAGGCGAAGAATACAAACGAATTTATGATAAACATAGTTACCCACGACCATAACGAAGAGGTGATTACAAAATACAGCAATGAAATATTGCAAAAATTTAATTTTGTAACAACGATTGTTAACAATATTACTTCCAAAAAATCACAGGTGGCGACCGGTGAAATTGAGAAAATATATTTTGGCGAAGGAATTATTCATGAAAAACTTGGCAAATATACTTTCAGGATCTCTGCTAATTCGTTTTTCCAGACTAATACAAAAGGAAGTGAAAAGCTATATAATGTAATCAAAAGTTTTCTACCGGATAAAAAGCTTGGGCAGTTGTGGGATCTTTATTGCGGCGCCGGCACAATTTCAATTTATCTTTCTGAATACGCAGATAATATTTTGGGCTTCGAAATTGTTGAATCGGCAATCTCTGATGCGCAAAAAAACACAAAAATAAACGGTATTGATAATTGCAAATTTATTGCCGGTGATTTGAAGGAAACCATAAAATCATATTCGAATATTAAACCGGATTTAATTATTATGGATCCCCCAAGAAGCGGTATACACCAGGATGTGGTAGACGCAGTAATTGCGGCAGAGGCTCCGCAAATAATATATGTAAGCTGTAACCCGCAAACCCAGGCCCGCGATCTTGAGATATTATGCAAAGCATACAATATCACGGCAATTCAGCCGGTAGATATGTTCCCGCATACAATGCATATAGAAAACGTGGTCAACCTGATTAAGAAAACATAGGCTAATGGTTACTAACCAGCGGCAGAGCCGTGAAATATTGGTAGAAAAGTTGTTAATGTACTGAAAAAGGCGCGTAGCACTGACATATTTTTGGGTAACTCATCATATTGAGACAAATGTCACCGCCACGGTTCCTGAGCCCAGCCGAAGGACGCGGATTCTGTAATAGGCTTTACCTTATCGTTGAATAGTAACGATATTTGTTTTAGTATTTTTATCACATAAAAACAATAAGGATCTCTAAAACAAAAGAGACACACCCCCCGTCCCCCTCTTGATAGAGGGGGAGTAAGTTTGGTGGTTTAAAAAAGTGCAGGTGTGAAACAGAAATGCTTTAATGATATAAAAATTATTATAAGTAGAGGAACAGTCTGCCCTCTCTCAAGGGGCAATGCTATTTAGTTAAGGGGATAACAAGAGAATTATTATAACAACCCCCTGATTCGGCTGAAAAATTATATAGCCGAATCTTTCCCCCTTTGCTAAGGGGGATTTTGTAAACCATTAAATATCAAATAATTCCCCCTTAAAAAAGGGGGTGGCTTTCCCGAACTACAATTGATTTTCGGGAAAGACGGGGGTTGTAAAATCTTTTTCTACCACACGAAATTCCTTAACTAAATAACCTTGCTCTCAAGGGGAGGTGTATGTTTTGTGGATAGAAAAAGGTTAGGTGATAAACAAAAATGTAATGCTGAAAAAAGAATTACTTACAAGTTGCGTGACAATCGTCTCTCATTGTAGAGGGGGCATAAGTTTGGTAATAAAAATAGTTTATAGTATTGGACGCTGACTATTTCAATTCAGCGCGACTATCACCCCCCCCTTCCGCCGTGGAGGCTGTCGCAGGATACGAATAAATGGACACTGAGCCCGCCGCGGCGGGCTCAGTGTCCTCATTTTTAGGGTTCTGCAACAGCCTCCTCGGCGAAGCATTAAATCGTACGCCGTGCTGAGCGGAGTGCCACACTGAGCATAGCCGAAGTGCCGAATCAGCCGCGGCTGATCGAAGCCGTCGGTGAGAAGCTCTATTGCGTTATATGGGTTAAAAAAATGAAATATTAGCGGTTTAAAAAAAATATACTGGAGGTTAACTTGAAAAAATCATTTTTTTTTATTATTGTATGTTTTATTATTGGCTGTTCTTCATCGAAGGAGAGCGTTGAAGGAACAGTATGTGTAATTGGGAATGAGCCGTTTACAAGTTTAGCTTTGCAGGTTGATTCTTCTACGGTTTACAAGCTGACAGGAGAAGAAGAGGCTTTAAAAGAGCTGACAGTCAATCAGGGCAGAAAAGTAAAAATCTGCTTCTCTGAAATTGATTCAACGGAACTTCCCAAAATAATAAAAATTTACAAGCACGAAATACTAAAATGAATAAAACGAAAGAAGGAAAATCATGAGAAAAGCATTTATACTTTTATTCCTGTTAAAAATTGTGGCGGTTTCGTTTGTCTTTTCACAAAAAGTTGAACGCCTTGCAGCTGAAGCAGTATCTTATGGAATTGATGGAACTCATCTCCTGTGGGAAGAAGATAAAAAGGTTGAAGAATTTTTAAAAGCTAATCCGGGCTATTTTGAACAGGCAAGATTAAATAAAACTACTGCCTGGAATTTTTCAGTTGGTACAACAAAAAGCTGGTCTGCTGTTGATTTTACTAACAACAACCAGAGGTATACTATCAATACAACGTGCCGGGCAGTGGGCGAAAAATGCTATGTTTTTGTAGAGAATGATGTTTGGACTAATCGTGTAAATCAAGCGGCTATTGATTCCATTAAGGCAGCGTTTGATAATCGCACTCCTATCAATTCAGGAAAAGGAATTTATC
>Ga0351884_1126_pt1 | contig 22286 bp, 28 predicted proteins | sample BONcelFGM3001F15_FD_206773 | JGI IMG/M metagenome (GOLD analysis project Ga0351884, IMG submission 206773) | Enriched cells from coal bed in the Powder River Basin, Montana, United States - BONCAT cells FGM rep3 HSBNCT.FGM.300.1.F15 ...
TCACAATCAAAGGCACACAAATAGACGGCAGCAGCAGCGAACTTATCGAGTTCATCACTGAAGGGCGCTTGCTTAAAGATGCCGAAGGCTGTATGCTTGAATACGATGAATTTGATATTATAGTAAATGAGTGCTGCTAGACCAAAATTATTTTAAAGGACGGCAGCGTCACACTGCAAAGAAGCGGCACAATGGATACCCATATGATATTTTCTCCGGGCAGTGTTTTTGAAAGCAATCTGACGACACCGTACGGCACGCTTCATCTTAATGTTTTTGCATTGCGGGTGGAAAGCAGTATCAATGATCAGGACGGCAGCTTAAGCCTTGAATATGAATTGAATATCGGAGAGATGTCAACCGTCAACAAGCTGGATCTGTCGTTTAAAAATATGGATGACTGCATAAGTTAGCCAAAGGTTAATAAAGCGGAGGAGATGAGATGAAGATTGATTGCCTGGGGCATTCCTGTTTCAAAGTCACATTAAAAAATGGTGTGAGGATACTTTTTGATCCCTATGATGACAATATAGGCTATAAGCCTTCAGAGGTGGAAGCAGATATCGTTGTTGTCAGCCATGCGCATTATGACCATAACAATTTGGCACATATCATCGGCGAATATACGCTGGTCAACAAGCCCGGAAAGTATAATTTTGACGATTTTTCAATTGAGGGTTTTAAAACCTTTCATGATTGTGAAAAAGGTGCGCTGCGCGGTGAGAACACGGTGTTTCTGGTGACCGTCAAGGGGCTGCGCCTTTGCCACATGGGCGATCTTGGCTGTATGCCGGATGACGATGTGATCAACAACATCAAAGGAACAGAGATACTGATGATCCCCGTAGGCGGCAATTATACTTTAGATGCTGAACATGCGCTGAAAGTATGTGAGGCCATCTCGCCAAACATCATCATACCCATGCATTTCAAGACGCCCGCAAGCGTACTCGATATTGCCCCTGTGTATGATTTTCTGGAAGCAGCCCGCAGCGAATATGATGTTTCGCATCTTGGCAAATGTTCATTTACAGTCGATAAATCATCGCTGAAAAAGCGTACACGTATCATGGTTATGGAATACCTTTAAACCACATTTTATCTTTTTGGAGGGGTTATGGCCACAAAATTTATATTCGTTACCGGCGGCGTTGTGTCTTCACTTGGCAAAGGCATTACTGCCGCTTCACTTGGGCTGTTGCTAAAAAGCCGCGGCCTTAAGGTTTCGCTGCAAAAATGCGATCCGTATATCAATGTCGATCCCGGAACGATGAGCCCGTTCCAGCATGGCGAGGTCTTCGTGACGGATGACGGTGCGGAAACGGATCTTGATATCGGCCACTACGAACGCTTCACCGATGAGCGTTCGTTTTCCGATTCCAATGTAACCACCGGCAAGGTATATTGGCAGGTGATCACCAGAGAGCGCCGCGGAGACTATCTTGGCGGCACGGTCCAGGTGATACCGCATATTACGGATGAGATCAAGCGGCGAATCTACAGCGTGGCAAGCAAAGAAAAACCTGATGTGGTGATCACAGAAATCGGCGGTACGGTGGGTGACATAGAATCGCAGCCATTCCTTGAGACCATCCGGCAGATCAAATGGGAGGTCGGGGAAGAAAACTGCATGTATATACATGTTACGCTGATGCCCTATTTAAAAATGGTGGGAGAGCTCAAGACAAAGCCCACACAGCATAGTGTCAAGGAACTCCGTACCATAGGCATAGAGCCCGATATCATTGTCTGCCGCACCGAGCTTGAGCTCAGCAATGATACCAAACGCAAGATCGCTCTTTTCTGCAACGTGAGCCCTGCCAGTGTTGTGCAGAACCTTGATGCACAGACACTTTATGAAGTACCCATGCAACTGCGCGATGAAAAGCTTGATACACTTGTCTGTAAAAGACTCGGGCTTCCGGATACGCCTGCGCTGATGCCCGAGTGGGAAAATATCGTCAAGATACAGAAACAAAAAAAGCAGAAAGTGTGCGTAGCCATTGTGGGAAAATACATTGAGCTGCACGATGCTTACCTTAGCATTGCCGAAGCGCTCACGCACGCAGGTATCGCAAACAAGCTTGATGTGGATATACTTTGGGTAAACGCTGTTGAGCTCGAGGAAACCGGTGATACAGCTTCCATACTCGGCGGAGCCGACGGGGTGATCGTACCGGGCGGTTTCGGAGAACGGGGTATAGAAGGAAAAATAAAGGCAATACAATACTGCAGGGAAAACAAAGTGCCGTTCTTTGGCATTTGCCTTGGCATGCAGCTTGCCGTGATCGAGTTTGCCCGTAATGTGCTTGGATACCGCGAGGCCAATTCGACTGAGCATTGTTCGGACACACCGTATCCTTTTATTGATCTGATGCCTGAACAAAAGAACATCACTGATATGGGCGGCACGATGCGGCTTGGCAGTTACAAATGCTGCCTCAATAAAAACACGTTTGCCTATGCGGCATACGGCGAAGAGGAAATTGATGAACGCCACCGCCACCGCTATGAGTTTAACAACATTTATCTTGAAGAGCTGGCGCGCAACGGTATGCGCGTCGCGGGCGTCAATCCGGACCACGGCCTGGTGGAGATCGTGGAAATTGCCGGGCACCCCTGGTTCGTGGGCGTTCAATTCCATCCGGAGTTCAAATCGCGCCCCATACGCTCGCATCCGCTGTTTAAGGAGCTTGTGGCAGCGGCAAAAAAATTCAAAGCAGGGCGTGCCCATAAATAGCAGGCTGTTTTTTTAAGCGGAGGAAAAAAAGTTGACGGAACCAAGGGCCAGAAATTTCATAGAAGAGATCATTGAAGACGATATACAATCAGGCTGCGTTAAAAACGTGATCACACGGTTTCCGCCCGAACCCAACGGATACCTGCATATCGGGCATGCAAAGTCTGTGTGCCTCAATTTCGGTACAGCCATAAAATACGGCGGAAAGTGCAACCTGCGCTATGATGACACCAACCCTGTCAAGGAGGACGACGAATACATACAAAGTATACGGCGCGATGTCGAGTGGCTTGGGTTTGAGCCAGCTGCCGTTCTTTTTGCTTCGGACTATTTTGACTATATGTTCAAATGCGCGCTGCTTCTTATCGATAAAGGGCTGGCGTATGTGTGCGATCTTTCTGCAGAGCAGATCCGGCAGTTTCGCGGCACTCTTAAGCAGCCCGGCAAAAACAGCCCGTACCGCAAGCGAAGCATAGACGAAAACCGCTGCCTTTTTCTTGAGATGAAGGAAGGCAGATACGCCGACGGCGAGAAGGTGCTGCGTGCCAAAATTGACATGGCAAGCCCCAACCTGAATATGCGCGACCCTGTGCTTTACCGCATACTGCGCGCGACACACCACCGCACGGGCGATGACTGGCTGATTTACCCGATGTACGATTATGCGCATCCGCTTGAGGACGCTTACGAGGGCATCTCGCACAGCATCTGCACGCTGGAATTTGAAGACCACCGTCCGCTTTACGATTGGGTGATACAGAATTGTGAATGCGATCCTGCGCCGCGCCAGTATGAATTTGCGCGGCTGAATTTAACGCGTACCATCATGAGCAAGAGGTATCTTAAAAAGCTTGTTGACGATGGTGTGGTCTTAGGCTGGGATGACCCGCGCATGCCGACGCTTTCCGGTTTGCGCCGCCGTGGCTATACGCCCGAAGCGCTGCGTGACTTTTGCGAACGCATCGGTGTTGCCAAATCCAACAGCGAGGTGGACGCGGGGCTGTTAGAGCACTGTGTGCGCGAACATTTGGGGCAGATCGCTCCGCGCCGCATGGCCGTGCTGGACCCTCTCAAAGTCGTGATCGAGAATTACGCGGGCAGCGGCGAGACCCTTTATTCAGAAAACCTGCCCAAAAATGAACAGGCGGGCAAACGCACCGTTGCTTTTTCCGGGGAAATATATATCGAACGCACCGATTTTGAGGAAGAGCCGCCTCCGAAGTTTTTCCGGCTTGCGCCGGGCAGAGAAGTGAGGCTCAAGGATGCGTATATCATCAAATGCGAGCGCGTCATCAAAGACAAGAACGGTAATGTCACACAGATCATATGCAGCTATGACCCTGATTCAAAGTCGGGCAGCGTGAATGCAGGCCGCAAGGTCAAGGGCACTTTGCACTGGGTGGACGCAGCCACCGCTGTGCCGTGCGAAGTGAGGCTTTATGATTACCTGCTTTGTGAGGGAGAGGGCGATTTTTCAGAGCGGCTTAACCCAGAATCTCTCAAAATTATTAGCAGTGCGCTGATAGAGCAGGCTGGCGCGGACACAGAGGCAGGCGAACGCTTCCAGTTTATGCGGCAGGGCTATTTTTGTACCGACAGCGACAGCACAGAGCAACGGCCAGTTTTCAACCTCATCGTGGGTTTGAAGGACAGCTACAAAGGATAAAGATCAATGAAACAAGTACGCACACGTTTTGCCCCGAGCCCGACGGGTTATCTGCATATCGGCGGCCTGCGCACAGCGCTCTACGCCTGGCTTTTTGCCCGCAAACACGGCGGTGTGTTCATATTGCGCATCGAGGATACCGATTTGGGACGGGAAGTTACGGGCGCGAAGGACGTGATTTACGATACGCTGCGCCAGACGGGGCTTTATTATGACGAAGGCCCGGATATGGGCGGCGCTTTCGGTCCTTATATTCAGAGCGAACGCATGGACATATACAAAGAATATGCGCATAAGCTGGTCGGCTGCGGCGCGGCGTACCGCTGCTTTTGCACCAAAGAGCAGCTCTTAGTGCAACGCGCTTTGGCCGAAGACAGCGGCCAAAATTACACCTACGGCAAACACTGCCTTTCTCTCTCTGCGCCGGAAGTCGAAAAGCGGCTCAAAGCCGGTGAGCCGTACGTCATCCGTCAGAATATACCGCGCGAGGGCGAGACCACATATAATGACGCGGTGTTCGGTGATATCACGGTGCCCAACGCCGACCTTGACGACAACGTGCTCTTAAAAGCCGACGGCATGCCCACATATAACCTTGCCAATGTGATAGACGACCATCTGATGGGCATCACGCATGTGATACGCGGTGTGGAATACTTATCGTCCACGCCCAAGTACAACCATCTTTACCGAGCGCTCGGATGGGAGATCCCGGCGTACATCCACCTGCCTGTGGTGATGAAGGACAAACAGCGCAAGCTCTCCAAGCGTTATGGTGACGCGTCGTTTCATGATTTTATCAAAAAAGGCTACCTGAAAGAAGCGCTTTTGAACTACATCGCGCTTTTGGGATGGAGCCCCGGAGACGACCGCGAGATATTTTCTCTGCCTGAACTCATAGAGGCGTTTTCTCTCGAAGGCCTCTCTAAATCATCGGCGGTTTTCGATGTGGACAAACTCACCTGGATGAACGCGCTCTACATCCGCGCCCTGCCGCAGAATGAATTTATCGCACAGGCCATGCCGTATTTTGAGAAGGCGGGCGTGGAACGCTTTGATCTTGAACTGATCGCACAGATCATCCAGCCGCGGCTCGAGCGTTTGACCGAAATAACGGAAAAGCTCTCATTTTTGACCGCCATGCCGGATTACAGCAAAGACCTGTACACGCACACGCGTATGAAGACGGACGCTCAGGCGGCCTTGCCCGTGCTCAAGCAAGCCAGAACGCTTCTTGGTACGATTGACGATTATTCGCTTGAGAATCTCAAGGAAAACCTGACGTCTCTGGTCGAGCGGCTCGGCATCAAAAACGGGCAGCTGCTCTGGCCGCTGCGCATCGCCATCACGGGTACGCAAGTCACGCCCGGCGGTGCGGTGGAGGCGGCGTGCTTGCTCGGAAAGCAGGAAACGCTGCGGCGGCTAGATACAAGCATCGCGAAGCTGGAAGGATAAGATCACCACAGGTAAGATCTATGTATAAAAAAGGCCTTAAGAAATAGGGAAAAATACTCTTAAGAGCTTGATCATAATTTTTAAAATTTGGGAACTATTCGTTCTAACCTCCGTATTTTTCGTTCATACTAAAGCAAAGAGGGGAAAAGACAGATGTCCGCATTTGTTTGGATCTTTTTTGCTCTGCTGGTCGCCGTGAACGCCTTTACAGCATCCGCGCTTGTAAGAAACAAAGCGTTTGCGCACTTAAGAGCTGTGCTGCTTGCTTTCGTATCGTTCGCGGTGCTGTTTGTTGTTTTTGCTTTCCTCGCGCTGCCTGTTCCCGGCCTCGTTTGGATATTTGCAATGATTTCGCAGCTTTCTCATAACTTTATTGGTTATTACCTGCGGTTTTATGAAAGCTCAAAAGTATTCGACCGCTATCACCATGCTTTTTCTGCTTTTTCATATGCACTTCTCTTCTTTTTCGGGCTGACTGCTGTTTTCGCCGCCGTGCAGCCCAAGATCATGGCGGCGGTGCTTGTGTTTTCGCTCGGCGTCACGCTCGGCGTTTTTGTGGAGATGCTTGAATTTATCTTTGATCAAAGGGGAAAAAACGGCCTTAAGATGCAGAGAGGCTTAAAAGACACCAACTTTGATGCTGTTTTCAATTTAGCGGGCGCGGCGGCGGCGGCTGTTTTTGCCTACGTTTTTTACCTATGAGCCTGTGAAGAATCTGCTTTTATACCAAAACAACACTTCGCTAACTGCCATCGGCGTGGTTACCGTCGGGGTTTTTTTCGATTAGGCGAGCAAAAATCTGCGCGATCTCAGGGTCAAACTGGGTGCCTGCATTTTTCCTTATTTCATCCAAAGCTTGCCGGGCGGTCATTTTTTTTGTGTTTTGCGAACTGTTCGTCATCCTGTCATAGCTTTCCGCTAAAGAGATCATCCTTGCAAGCCTTGGGATCTCTTCGCCTTTGATGCCTTTGGGGTAACCTTTACCGTCCCATCTTTCGTGGTGATACAGGACGATCTCTGCGATATCCATTGTTTTGTCAAACGAATGGAGTATTCGGTATCCTGCTGTGGCATGTTTTTGCATTTCATTGAACTCTTCATCGTCAAAGCGGTAGTTTTTATTCAGGATATGATGATCCAGTACGATTTTGCCTATGTCATGCAGATATGCCGCGTCTTTGAGCTTGCGCAGATCAGGTTTTTGCAGCTTCATGGCTTTGCCGAGCTCTCCGCATAAATGACTGACGGCCAAAGAATGGTCTTTTTCCCGCTGGCTGTCCTGATGAAGCGTTGTGATGATAGCCTCCATCGCCTTGTTGCGCACGCCATCCCGTTCGAGCGTTTTGGCCTTATACATTTTTTCTTCGGCAATGCGAAGGACCAGCATGATGTCATCCTTTGCAGTCGATTTGGTTTCACAACCTATGGAGAGGCTTCCCCTGATGGCCTTGACATGTTTTTTTGAAAACTCATGCTTGAGCGCTTCGGCGAATTTGCGTGCCCGCTCTTCTCCCGTTTTCGGCAGAAGCAAAACAAACTCATCTCCGCCCCATCGCGCCGCGATGTCATCCTTGCGGCAAAGGCTTCTGATCACCCCCGAAGCTGTCTCAAGCAGCTTATCGCCAGAAGCATGCCCGAAAATATCATTGGTCAGCTTCAAGGCGTTGACATCTGCCATGATGATGGAAAGCGGAAGATTGACCTGTGAATCCAGCCGGGCAAGTTCCTCTTCAAAATAACGCCTGTTGCGAAGGCCTGTAAGCGAATCATGGTAGCTTAAGTATTCTATTCTTTCTCGTTGTTCTTTTTTATCAGAAATGTCGCGGAAAACGAGCACAACGCCGACGGTTTCGCCCATATCATTCTTTATCGGCGCGGCACTGTCTTCCAGATGATACTTTTTGCCGCTTTTGGATGTCAGAACGGCATGGTTCTCAAGCTCCTGGATTTCATCAAAAGCAAGAGCATCTTCAATCGGGTCGTTGATGTGCTTGCCCTCCTGTTCATGAGACAATAAAAACACCTCTTTGTAATGCCGTCCTTGTGCCTCGTTTTGCGTATAGCCGGTCAGCGCCTGCGCGACCGCATTGAGGATCTCGATACGCCCCTGTTTATCGACGACCATCACGCCGTCGCCGATGGAAACGAGGGTTTGCAGGTATTTGTTGCGTTCAAACTGTAATTCTTCCTGGACGGTTCTCCGCTCCGCTGCGTTCCAGGTTCCGCTCATAAGCATCGTCGTCTCATAGATATCATGGCTGGTATAGTCGCCCTCTTTATTGCCAAGCCCGACAACAGCCACGATCTTACCGTCGATCAGGATAGGGACTGACATAAAGTTTTTCAGCGCGACATGGCCTTTGGGATATCCCTTTTTTAAAGGATGGGGAGCCTCAAAATCATTAACGATCAAAGGTTTGCGCTGACGCACGACCTCTCCCCAAATACCTGTTTTGTCAAGCTGGTATTTGGTTTGCTTTTCAATGACATCACAGTCGTCCATGACACCGCGCGTCCATGAGTTCAGCGTGAATTCGCGCTTTTGCTCATCATAAAGATAAATGTAGCCGTATTTGCTTTCGGTCAATTTCAGCGCTTCATGCAGCACATAGTCAAGCTGCTGCTGCGTATCTTTAAAGTTGCTTGTCAGAACGTCCGTCAGTATCTTATAACGGAAAAGTACTTGTTCCAGCTTTTTTGCCTGGCTGCGTTCTTCCGTGACATCTTTGATATAGGCGCCGACGCCGGTTGCCCCGCTGAGCAAACCAACAGGGAATTTTGTCGTCCTGTATACCCGGCCGTTCCACTCGACATGGTCAACGATCCTTTTCTTTTTTTCCAGAACGGCGAGATCCGTCTGCCTGCGCTTACCGGCAAAAGCATCTTCGCTCAGAGCAAAATCATCAAGCCCGACAATCTGTTCCGCCTTCAAGTGAAAGAAGTTTTCAAAAGCCTTGTTGACGAAAACATATTGCAGGCTTTCATCTTTCAGATAGATAAGGCTCTCGTCGGCATCAAAAAAAGTTTTTCTCTGCAGATTCGCGTTTTGCTGCTCAAGCTTGGATGTTTTCAGATCTTTGCTGTTTTTGAGCAGCAAGCCAATAAGCACGAGTAAAATGAAAATCACCATACTGCCCGAAACGATGCCGACAGCAACGGCCGCGCTTTCTCTGTCTTCAAGGATAGTTTGTTGTGTCACATCATGGATCACAGAGAACAAAACCCGGCGTCCTTCGTACTCTGCAGGATAAGAATAGACCTCAACGGTGCGGAGTTCACCGGTTGCGAGCCTATGTTTGAAAACAAAATAATTTCTGTTCTCTTCAAGCGCGGCCTGCATTTCAAGCGCAGTTTCATCAGGCGTGAGCGTATTGATTTGCGAGATGTTCATGGATTCCAGCTGGAGCTTCGAATAACCATAAAATCCTGCGGCCGCCTCATTGGCATACAGGATCTCGCCGGTTTGCGGGTCAATCAAAAGTATGACAGCCCCGTGCGCATCAAAAAGAGAAGAGAGCCCAGAGCCAAAACCGTCAGAATCTGCGCTTGCCGAGAGCGGCGCGGCAATGATCAAAAAGAGCGCAAAGGCGATGGCAGCCAGTTTTTTCATTGCGTTTGCTCCTTTGTGACGATATCAATAAACAGGCTGACGATATCAGGGTCAAATTGCGTACCGGCGTTTTGCTTGAGTTCTTCGATCGCCATCTCTTTTGTGATGGTTTTTTTGTATACACGTTTTTGCGTCATCGCGTCATAAGCATCTGCGACTGCGAGGATGCGGGACAATAAAGGGATCTGAGTTCCCTTGAGCCCCTGAGGATAACCTTTGCCATCCCAGCGCTCATGATGAGAAAGGATATATGCGGATACGGAGGCAAATTCGGCGGTGGCTTTGGTGATGCGGTAGCCGATCTGAGGGTGTTTGCGCATTTCGGTCCACTCATTTTCGCTCAATGCGCCATTCTTATTGAGGATACGGTCTTCGATGCCGACTTTCCCGATATCGTGCAGCATGGATAGAAGTTCAAGATCATCAAGGCTCTTTTGCGGCAGGCCGAGCTGCCGGCCGACCTTTCTGCAGAGCACGGCAAGCCGCTTGGCATGCGCTTCTGTCTCATGGCTTCTGGCGTACATCGTCGCCATGACCGATGAGAGTATGTTGTTTTGCTGGCTGGTGCGCTCCAAAAGCTTGTTTTTGTTCATATACGCTTCGGCTTCACGCTCTGCCGCTTTGATAGGTTCGGCAGGGTTGTTTTTGGTGCCAAAGCCCATTGAAACGTTCAGCAATCCTGGCTTGCCTCCGAAAAGAGAACGGCTGTCTTCGAAAGCGGATTTGAGCGCCTGTATCATTTTTAAAGCCTGCGTTGCGTCCGTTTTGGGAAGAAGCAGGGAAAACTCACCGCCGCCGGTTCTCGCCGGTACATCACTTTCTCTGCACACACCCTGAATGAGCTTGGCTGTTTCCATGACCATCCTGTCCCCTTGTTCATATCCGAAAGCGTCATTGATGATCCGCAGGCCGTTGATATCTGCAATAATGACAGAAAGCGGCAGATGATCGTCTTCATCAAGGCGTACTTTCGCCTCTTCGTAATACTTGCGGTTGAAAAGGCCGGTCAGCAGATCATGGTCGGTCATATAGAGGATCTGTGCTTCTCGTTGTTTTTGCTCCGTAATGTCAACGATGATCCCTTCGAGGGCTTCCACCTCTCCGTCTTCAGTATAAATGCCCTGACCGAGCTCAAGCACCCATTTACGATTGTTGTCGGCGGTGATGATCTCGTATTCGCTGCGGAAAGGCCTTTTTTGTGCAATCGCCAGCGCCCATTCATTCCAGAGGCGTTCTCTGTATTCGTGCGCGATGATCTTATTGAAGGACAGATCTTTGTTGTGGAGAAGGCTTTCGGGGTGGTAGCCCGTCAGCGCGAAGCAGCCGTCGGAGACAAACTGCATGGCCCAGTCGGGGTCGTAATTGCATCGATAGGCCATCCCGGCAAGATTTGAAAGCAAGACACGTTTGATGCGCTCGCTTTCGCGAAGATTGTTGAGCGCCAGCCTTTGTTCAGTGATGTCGATGCCTGACGAAAGGATGCCGCTGACCTGATCGTTTTCGTCGTAAAGCAGCGTGTTTCTCCATGAGATAATCCGTTCTTCCCCGTTTGCAGTCAACACAGGGTTTTCATATATTTCATGTGCTGTAAGATTGCCGGCGATAACAAGGCCAAACATGTTTTTTAATTCATTACGATAGCTTTCGGGAATAAAATGATCGATCCATGCTTTGCCGATCACATCTTCTTTCTGGCAGCCAAGTATGCTGCAGCCCTCTTTATTGACCAGAGTGACATGGGCATCCTTGTCCAAAGCGATGATCATGACATGGACGATGTCAAGGTATGTGCGCGACAGGTCGCGTTCTTTTTCAAGAGAGATCTCCGCCAGCTTCTGCGCCGTGATATCGCGGCTTATGCCAAGAAAGCCTGTCAGCTTGCCGCTTTGGTCTCTCAATATCGACATGTTCATGGACAGCCATACCAGGCTTCCGTCAGTCCTGTAGTGTTCCAGCTCGACAGTACGCGTCCTGTCTTTTGTGCTGAGCGCGTCGGCTTCCAGCTTAAGCTCTTCTGAGAGCAGTGCGCCGATAATGTCCAAAGAGCGGGGCGGAAATTTTTGCTTCAGGGTGCGCTGCATATGACTTTCAGCGGACTCGCCGAGTATTTTTTCGACTGAAGGGCTCACGTATGTCGTATGAAGGTTTGCATCGGAGGTCCATATGATGTCGGATGAGTTTTCTGCGATCCTCCGGTATTTTTCTTCACTCAGCTGCAGCTGTTTCTGATAGGTTCGCCTCTCCTGCTGGTGCAGCAAAAGCATGCTCAAAAGAACGGATGTGACCGGATAGATGAGCATGACGGGCAGGGATATCTCCCGCCAGATCATAAGGTTCTGAGGATAAGGGATCAGGTTGACGCATGCAAGCATCGCGGCATGTACAAAAACGCCCATGAGGAGAAAATTCAAAAAGCGCCACTTTTTTTGTTTGGGGTACAGCCAGCGGCGCCACGCAAGTCCGATCAGTGCGCTAACTGTGATCACGGCTATGCCCATCAGCATGCCATCGCCGCCCAGCGATATCCGAAATATAATCGCCAATACGGCCGTGATCGCTGTGGGGATCACCCCGAGAAGCAGCCCGGTTATGCTGATCAGTATCGATCGTGTATCGAAAAAAACACCCGGAGAAAGTTCAAACGGCATTGCCATGATCGCAATGCAAATCCCGCTTATTAACAGGCCGCTGAGTATTTGTCTTAAAAGCCGCAGACGGCGTGAAATCAGGTAACTCAGCTCATAAACGATGAAAAAAGCCAGCAGCATCGAAGCATTATTCGCCAAAGCCATCCATAAATTTTGGTTCACTGGATCCCCCGTGTCTGTAAGGTCATGCAAAGCAGATCGGCTTGCCATAAAAAAATGCTTCTAAATACATATAAAGCAAATGTATGATTGGCAGCGCAAAACGCAGCAAGTCGGGTATAAAAAATGATTTTGCTTGGAATACATTTCATTCAGACGGCTCCATATCACGCCGCAGGCGCAAAACGGCTGTGCATTCTTTGAAGGATCAACTTCAAAGCTTATCAGGTCTTTATTTCTGACAATCCGGCACACAATTGCAAGGATCATCATTTTTGGCGGCAAAATGTAAAAGCAATGACTAAACAAATCAGATGAAACAACAGTTTTTTATTACCAAGATAGAGATACCACCAAAACACGTGTGATAATCGATAAAAATAATTATAATACATACGGCCTTTGATTACAATATAATATATAAATATATATAGGATATCTATGATAGAATCATCTCCAATGACATTAAAAAAAGTTTTTCCGGAATAACATAAAGGGCAAAACGGCTGACGGTCAAGCAGCGGAAAAAACGCGCAGAGACTGGCCGGGCGGTCAAGTTCACACTGCAAAAAAAGATGTAAAAAAACGCTTGCAATTGTGCTTTGTTTATTATATAATTCCCACGTTGCGCATTTATAGCTGCGCAATTTTTGACGGGTTTGAAGCGGGAGGTTGCCGGATAAAACCGTTTCCGGGTAAATTTCCGCAGACCGGTCCGAAACATCGGACAACGCCCCGTAGCGGGACATTGGCGGCAGATTGCAAAATGCCGCAAAAACAGTACATGATACACACGGCTAAGTGTATACGGGGTGCAGCGTTAAGGAGGAAATACAATGCCAAGCCAGAAAATCAGAATCAAATTGAAGGCTTACGACTACAACCTGATTGACCAGTCAGCAAGCAAGATAGTCGATACAGCCAAGCGCACGGGCGCCAAGGTTTCGGGGCCGATACCGCTGCCCACGCAGAAGGAGATCGTGACCATATTGCGTGCGCCGCACAAATACAAGGACTCGCGCGAACAGTTCGAAATCAAGACCCACAAGAGGCTGATCGACATACTCGAAGCAACGGGCAAAACGACGGATGCTTTGATGCGGCTTGATCTGCCCTCCGGCGTGGACATAGAAATAAAGCTCTAGGGGGTGTGACGGATGAAAGCAATATTGGGCAAAAAGATTGGCATGACGCAGCTGTTCATGGAGGACGGTACTGTCGTACCCGTGACGGTTCTTGAAGCCGGCCCGTGTGTCGTTACTCAGAAAAAGACGGCAGAAACGGACGGATACAATGCCATACAGATAGCATTCGGCGACATTCGTGAGAAACTGGTCACAAAACCGATGCAGGGACATTTCAAAAAAGCAGGCACGGCATTAAAACGCAGCCTGCATGAATACCATGTGGACAACACGGACGATTTTACGCTCGGCCAGGAAATCAAGGTCGATGTCTTTGAAAAAGGCGATGTTGTCGATGTGCAGGGCACAAGCAAGGGCAAGGGCTTTCAGGGAATGATCGTGCGCCACAACGCTGCAAGAGGCCCTATGACACACGGTTCGCGCAACAAGCGCAAGCCGGGCAGCATAGGCGCCTGTGCCGACCCTTCGCGTGTCATCAAAGGCAAGAGAATGCCCGGACAGACCGGTGCTAAAACTGTGACGGTCCAGAATATCGAGGTCGTCGAGGTGGATGCCGACAAAAATGTGCTGCTTGTCAAAGGCGCTGTGCCGGGGGCAAGGGGCGGACTGCTTTCTATATCGAAGGCCGTCAAGGCTTGAAGCAAAGGCAGAGCATAGAAAAGGGAGTGAAACAAATGCCCAAAGTAGCGGTATACAAAACAGACGGCACCGAAGCCGGCAAGATAAATTTGAAAGATGAAGTTTTCGGCGTAAAAGTCAATGAAGCAGTGATGCATCAGGTGGTCGTTGCACAGCTTGCTGCCAAGCGGCAGGGGACGCAAAGCACGCTTTCGCGCTCCGAAGTCAGAGGCGGCGGGATCAAACCCTGGCGCCAAAAGGGAACGGGCAGGGCAAGAGCCGGTACTTCCCGCTCACCCATCTGGACTAAGGGCGGTGTCACGTTTGCCATGAAGCCGCGTGATTACACCCAGAAGGTCAATAAAAAAGTCAGAAAGCTGGCCATCCAAAGCGCGCTTTCCTTAAAAGTCGCGGACAAGAACATCGTCGTTCTTGACGAACTCAATCTCGATCAGCCCAAAACAAGGCTGATGGCCCAAGTGCTCGGCGTTTTCGATATCAATAAAGCGCTGATAGTGACAGCAGCTAAGGACGAAAGCGTTGTGCGCGCGTCCGGCAACATTGCGGGCGTCAAGACCCTTCCGGCTGAAAGCGTCAACGTGTATGATCTTTTAAATTATGACAAGCTTTTGATCACGAAGGATGCTGTCAAGAAGGTTGAGGAGGTTTTTGCCTAATGGAAGTAAGAGATATTATACTCGAGCCCGTATTGACGGAGAAAAGCTATGACGACATAAGCAATAAGAAATACACCTTTCTTGTGGATGTCAGAGCCAACAAGATGCAGATACGCAAAGCGGTTGAAGAGATTTTCGGTGTGAAGGTGCAAAGCGTCAACACGCTGCGCCAGATCGGTAAATTAAAAAGGCAGGGTCGCAACATCGGAAGAAGGCCTGAGACAAAAAAGGCGTTCGTGACATTGACAAAAGGATCCAAGAGCATCGAGTTCTTTGATTCGCTTGCGCAGTAGGGATAGGAGGAAGCAGTATGGCGATTAAGAAATACAAACCGACTTCACCGGGGCGCCGCGGTATGACGGTCTCCACCTTTGAGGAGATCACATCTACGACCCCTGAAAAATCGCTTCTTGAACCGATAAAGAAGACGGCAGGCAGAAATGCCAACGGCCGTATCACCGTGCGCCACAGAGGCGGCGGCGTGAAAAGAAAATACCGTGTGATCGACTTCAAACGCAACAAAGACGGTGTGCCCGCCAAGGTTGCCACCATTGAATATGATCCCAACAGAACGGCAAACATCGCTCTTCTGTTCTATGTTGACGGAGAAAAGAGATATATTCTGGCGCCGCACGGCCTTTGTGTCGGAGACACCGTGATGTCGGGAGAAGGTGCGGACATCAAGCCCGGCAATGCGCTTTGCATCAAAGACATCCCGTTGGGAACCATGATACACAACATCGAACTGCAGCCCGGTAAGGGCGGCCAGCTTGTGCGCAGCGCAGGCAATGCCGCGCAGTTGATGGCCAAAGAAGGCAAATACGCACAGGTGCGCCTGCCCTCAGGAGAAGTGCGCATGGTGCTGTTGTCCGCGAAGGCCACGATAGGCCAGGTCGGCAACATCGATCAGGAAAACATCAAGATCGGCAAAGCGGGCAGAAAGCGCCACATGGGCTTTCGTCCGACGGTCCGCGGCTCGGTCATGAACCCGGTTGACCATCCGCACGGCGGCGGCGAGGGTAAAGCGCCTATCGGACGCCCCGGCCCGGTCACACCGTGGGGCAAACCGGCACTTGGCTACAAGACGAGAAAGAAGAAGAATGCTTCTGACAAATACATTGTACGGCGCAGGAACAAGTAGCGGACAGTGAAAAGGAGTAGTGGAATATGAGCAGATCGGTTAAAAAAGGGCCTTTCGTCAATCCCAGGCTGCTGGCAAAAGTGCAGCAGATGAACGAGAAGAACGAAAAAAAGGTGCTCAAGACTTGGTCGAGAGCGTCTACGATATTTCCTGACATGGTCGGACACACACTGGCCGTGCATGACGGCAGAAAATTCGTCCCCGTCTATATGACGGAGGACATGGTCGGGCATAAACTGGGTGAATTCGCGCCGACAAGAACGTTCCGCGGCCACGCGGGCGATAAAAAGTCCGGCTCCAGATAAGTCCGGTGAGGGAGGAGTATACGAATGGCAACGCGTCAGAGAGAAAAGGCTGAAAAAAGAGCAGAGATGAAAGACAAAAGGCCGACGGCCAAAGCGAGGTATGTGCGCATATCCTCGTCAAAGGTCAGGCTTGTGTTAGATTTGATCCGCGGCAAAAGCGTCGCGGATGCGGTTGCGGTACTCAAAAACACACCGCAGGCCGCCAGCCCCATTGTCGAAAAGGTTCTCAATTCCGCTGTGGCGAACGCGGAGAACAACAAGGGGCTGCTGCGGGATGACTTAATCGTTGCAGAGGTTTTTGCGGATCAGGGCCCCACGCTCCGCCGGTTCCGTCCGGTATCAAGAGGGCGCGCTATGCGGATACGCAAAAGATCGAGCCACATTACCATCATTCTCGACAGTGCAGTCAAGGAGGAATCTTAAGCTATGGGTCAAAAAGTCAATCCTCACGGTATGCGCGTGGGCGTCATTAAGGACTGGAGTGCACGGTGGTTTGCGAAGAAGGGTGACTTTGCCGCGAACATTAAAGAAGACAACGAACTGAGAAAACAGCTTAAAAAGCAGCTTTATGCAGCAGGCATTTCCAGGATCGAAACGGAAAGAGCGGCCAACAAGCTGACCGTGAACATATATACAGCCAAACCGGGCATCGTCATCGGCAAGGGCGGCCAGGGCGTTGAGATTTTAAAGGCACAGCTTGCCCGTCAGACAGGCAAATCAGTGGTGCTCAACATCATCGAGATTAAGCGTCCTGATATCGAGGCACAGCTCGTAGCCGAAAATATTGCTTCACAGCTTGAAAGGCGTATATCTTTCCGGCGTGCGATGAAACAGTGCATAGGCAGGGCAATGAAGGGCGGCGCACTCGGCATCAAGGCCATGTGCTCAGGCCGTCTCGGCGGAGCCGAGATCGCTCGGAGCGAAAAGTATCACGACGGATCTTTACCGCTTCAGACGCTGCGTGCCGATATCGATTACGGTTTTGCTGAAGCCAATACGACTTACGGAAAAATAGGCTGCAAAGTCTGGATATACAAGGGAGAGATTCTCGGAAATCCGCTCAGGGACAAGTTTAAGACGGCGGAAGGAGGCAGCAAAGATGTTAATGCCAAAAAGGGTTAAAAGAAGAAGAGTGCACCGCGGTCGAATGAAGGGCAAAGCCACCAAGGGCAATACCATCACTTACGGCCAGTACGGGCTTGTGGCTGCGCAGCCGGCCTGGATCACGAGCAATCAGATCGAAGCCGCGCGTATTGCGATGACCCGTTACATCAAAAGAGGCGGGCATGTTTGGATAAAAATATTTCCGCACAAACCCGTGACTGAAAAACCGGCGGAGACGCGCATGGGCTCAGGCAAAGGGTCTCCCGAATACTGGGTTGCCGTTGTCAAGCCGGGGCGTGTGATGTTTGAGATCGCGGGTGTGTCCGAAGAGGTCGCGCGCGAGGCGCTGCGTCTTGCGGCACACAAGCTGCCCATTAAATGCAAGATCGCCGTCAATGAAGATTTTGATGCCGCTGCGTTTGCGAAGCAGACATTTAAAAAGCAGGCCATAGATGAATTTGAGCCAGCTGCTGCGCAAGAGGGCGAAGAAGAGACAGGTGGTGAGCAGGATGAAAGCTAGCAAGCTGCATGAAATGACGAACGATGAACTTTCGGTCCAGCTTAAGGATTTGAAGCAGGAGCTTTTTAACCTGCGTTTCCAGAATGCCACAGGCCAGCTTGGAAACGTCATGGGGATCCAAAAGACCAAAAAGGACATCGCCAGAGTCAAGACGATATTACGGGAGCGCGAGCTCAAAAGCGCTGCGCAGAGCTAAGGAGGATGCATATGTCTGATAGAGGAATACGTAAATCCAGAGTCGGCATCGTTGTGAGCGACAAAATGGATAAGACGATCGTGGTGCAGATCGTGCGCAAGGCCAAGCATCCGCTTTACGGCAAAACCGTTAAGATCACAAAGAAGTACAAAGCGCATGACGAAGAAAATACGGCGAAAATCGGCGATAAAGTAGAGATCGCTGAGACGCGCCCGCTCAGTAAAAACAAGAGATGGAGACTCGTGCAGGTTGTTGAAGCCGCCAAGTAGCCATGAGACATAAGGGAGGCGTAACACTATGATACAAGCCCAGACACGCCTGAAAGTGGCGGACAATTCTGGCGCCAAAGAGATACAGTGCATCAAGGTTCTCGGCGGCTCAAAAAGAGTAACGGCCAACATCGGCGACGTGATTGTCGCATCGGTCAAAACGGCGACCCCGGGCGGTGTTGTCAAAAAAAAGGATGTTGTCAGAGCCGTCATCGTGCGCAGCGTATACGGTGTCAAACGCAAGGATGGTTCGTATATCCGGTTTGACGATAATGCGGCAGTGATCATTGACAACCAAAAGCAACCCAAGGGTACCCGTATTTTCGGCCCGGTTGCGCGGGAACTGAGAGAGAAGGAATATATGAAGATCGTCTCTCTTGCGCCCGAGGTTCTTTAGGAAGGCAGGAACAAAGACATGCATATAAAAAAAGAAGACAGGGTTGTCGTGATATCCGGCAAGGATAAGAACAAAAAAGGCAAAGTACTTGTTTGCGAACCCAAAACCGGCCGCCTGGTTGTCGAAAAGGTGAATATCGTTACCAAGCATGAGAAGCCCAAAGGCCAAGGCAAGCCGGGCGGCATCGTGCATCAGGAAGCGCCCATTCCTGCGAGCAAGGTCATGCTTGTCTGCGGCAAATGCGGCAAAGCCACACGTATCGCATATAAGCTCCTCTCAGAAGGAGACAAGGTGCGCGTGTGTAAAAAATGCGGCGAGACGTTTGACAAGTAAGGAGGAAGAACAAAGATGCCCAGGTTAAAGGATACATACTTAAGTGAAGCCGTACCTGCTTTGATGAAAAAGTTTGGATATAAAAATGTGATGCAGGTGCCGAAACTTGAAAAAATAGTGATCAATATGGGGCTTGGCGACACCAAAGACAACCCCAAAAGCCTTGACTCGGCAGTGGCTGACCTTGCGATCATCGCGGGACAAAAGCCTGTTGTGACAAAGGCCAAAAAGAGCGTGGCCAACTTCAAGGTGCGCGAAGGCATGAAAATAGGCGCCAAGGTGACGCTGCGCGGCAAGCGCATGTACGAATTTGCCGACAGGCTGATGAGCATCGCGCTGCCGAGGGTGAGAGACTTTCGGGGCATTTCCCAAAAATCGTTCGACGGGCGCGGCAACTTTGCGCTCGGTCTTAAGGAACAGCTCGTTTTTCCTGAGATCATCTATGACAATGTTGACAAGATCCGCGGTATGGATATTGTGATGGTGACAACGGCCAAGACGGATGAGGAAGCCAGAGAGTTGCTTACGCTGCTCGGCATGCCTTTCAAACGCTAACTACAGAGTGGACTGGAGGACAATCTAGTGGCGAAAAAGTCGATGATTAACAAACAGCAGAGAGGCTCGAAATTTTCTACAAGAAACTATACGCGGTGTACCATCTGCGGACGCCCGCATGCGGTGCTGCGCAAATACGGCCTTTGCCGTATCTGTTTTCGGGAACTTGCCTACAAGGGCGAGATTCCAGGGGTGAGAAAAGCGAGCTGGTAGGCTTTTGTGCGATAAAACAAGGAGGTAAGACTAATGCCTGTAACAGATCCTGTGGCGGATATGCTCACGCGCATCCGCAATGCGATTGGAGCCAAACACGAGGTGATCGACATGCCTGCTTCCAGGACGAAGAAGGCCATTGCCGGCATTTTGCTCAAAGAAGGCTTTATCAAAGGATACGAATACAAAGAAGAAGGCCCGCAGGGCGTTATCCGCATTACGCTTAAATACGGCGAGAAGGATGCATCCATCATCAACGGGCTCAAGAAGATAAGCAAGCCCGGGCTCCGCGTGTATGCGGGCAAGGATGATCTTCCCAAAGTTTTGGGAGGGCTTGGCGTTGCCATTATATCTACGTCGAAGGGCATCATGACGGATCGTGAAGCCAGAGAAAGCGGCACAGGCGGAGAAGTCATTGCTTATGTGTGGTAGCGGGAACGCTGCCAGCCGGAGAATGAAAATTACGCTTTTGCGGAGGAGATAGAAAATGTCGAGAATCGGTAAAATGCCCATAACAATCCCGGCGGGCGTCACGGTGGCGGCGGAAGCCGATAACGTTGTGCGCATCAAGGGAAAAAAGGGCGAGTTAGTGGAAAAAATACCTGCTGAGATCAGCCTCAGCGTTGAAGACGGCGTGCTCAACGTGCTGCGCAGGTCTGATGAAAAAACCGCAAGGGCCATGCACGGCCTCGCGCGCGCGCTGTTGGCCAATATGGTTACCGGCGTCACAGACGGTTTTACGAAAACGCTTGAGGTCATCGGCGTTGGATACAGAGTGCAAAAAAGCGGCAATAAAATCGTCCTTAATGTGGGCTATTCCCATCCTGTTGAGGTGTCTGAAACAGAAGACATCAAGCTTGATATCGAGGGAACCAATATCATCAAGGTGACCGGCATATCCAAACAGATTGTCGGTCAGTTTGCGGCAGACATCCGTGCCATACGCCCGCCCGAGCCATACAAAGGCAAGGGGATCCGTTACCAGGGCGAGAAGGTGCTCCGCAAGGTCGGCAAGACCGGAATGTAAAAGAGGTGGCTTAAATTGATTAACAAAGAAGACAGAAACGCAATGAGAAAAGGACGCCACTTGCGCGTTCGCAACAAAATATCCGGTACGGCAGCGAAGCCAAGGCTCAATGTGTTCCGGAGCTCCTGCCACATCTATGCGCAGCTGGTCGACGATACAGCCGGCGTGACGCTGGTGAGCGCTTCGACGCTCAGCGCGGATATCAAAAAGGAGCTGGAAGGCAAAAGCAAACAGGAAGCTGCCAAAATTGTCGGCAGGACGATCGGCAAGAAGGCTTTGGCAAGCGGTATAGAGCAGGTGGTCTTTGACCGCGGCGGCTATATCTATATGGGCAGAGTAGAGCAGTTGGCTGACGGCGCCAGAGAAGCCGGGCTGAAGTTTTAAAAGGAGGTTTGTCTGGTGCAGAGAAACGATACATACCAAAAGGGTGACAGAAAAAACGATAAAGGCGCTCCGCGCGGGGGCCGTAAGAACTTCAAGAAGGAAGAAGAACAGGAGTTCAAGGAAAAGCTCGTCTATGTCAACCGTGTTGCGAAGGTTGTCAAAGGCGGCAGGAATTTCCGTTTTACAGCGCTTGTTGTTGTGGGCGATGAGAAGGGCCGCGTTGGCGCAGGCCTTGGAAAAGCGGCGGAGATACCGGATGCCATTTCCAAGGCTGTACAAAAAGCAAAACGCAGCCTGATAGAGGTACCGATCGTGGGAACGACCATTCCCCATGAAGCCATCGGCATTTTCGGCAGGGGCAGAGTGCTGCTTTTTCCGGCTTCCGAAGGTACTGGCGTGATCGCGGGCGGGCCGGCACGTGCGGTTTTGGAACTCGCGGGCGTCAAAGATATCAAAACTAAGTCGCAGGGTTCCAACACACCGGTCAACTGCGTCAAGGCCACTATTGAGGGTTTGAAAACCTTAAAGACGGCCGAGCAGTACGCAAGACTGCGCGGTGTGAGCGTGGAACAACTCAAATAAGCAGGAGGGCTTTTGCCATGGCAAAGAAGACAGCGAAAATAAAAGTACAGCTTGTGAAAAGCCCGATAGGCTATGCCAAAGACCAGAAGGCAACTGTTGAGGCTCTGGGGCTCCGCAGGCTGAATGCGATCGCCGAGCATGACGACAACGCATGCATCCGCGGCATGATCAATAAAGTGACGCACCTTGTCAAGGTGCTCGATGCATAAGGAGGGCAAGCTGTGAAACTAAGCGAATTAAAACCAGCCCCGGGCTCTAAAAAAACGAAGAAGCGCGTGGGCAGGGGCACCGGCTCCGGCCTTGGCAAAACGGCCGGACGCGGACAGGACGGCCAGAAGAGCAGAAGCGGCGGCGGCGTTCGCCCCGGCTTTGAAGGCGGCCAGATGCCGCTTGCGCGCCGGCTGCCAAAAAGAGGCTTTACCAACATATTCGCCAAAGAATATGCGACCGTAAATATCTGTGAGCTCAACCGTTTTGAAGACGGCACGGAGATCACGGCGGAGTTTTTGAAACAACAGAGAATCATCAGGAAGATCAATGAC